>Ga0247805_1000016_pt1 | contig 258805 bp, 208 predicted proteins | sample UWRJL044104R1_FD_180930 | JGI IMG/M metagenome (GOLD analysis project Ga0247805, IMG submission 180930) | Plant litter microbial communities from Arlington Agricultural Research Station in Wisconsin, United States - UWRJ-L044-104R-1 | ecosystem: Environmental > Terrestrial > Plant litter >... | reverse complement strand
GAAACCCTGCCAAGTGTGACGAAAAACTGGGCTGGAAACCAAAACATACCCTGGATATGCTGATCGAAGACATGGCCACATCCGATCTTCGTTTGTTCCAGAAGGATCAGCTGCTGCTTAAAGAAGGATTTGGAGTGATGAATTATTTTGAATAAAAAGTTCTCCGAAATGGTTGGCTCTGTTTCAACCATTTCGGAAATTTTTAACTTGTCCTATTACATTGTTGGACAAGCAAAGCAGGGGCTTTTCAATTGATTTTTTTGATCAGGCTGTCACCTTGCCAGAGCTATCCTTTTATATTTTATTTGAGATCCGACCGAAACCTTCAAAAGATAAACGCCTGACTGGTAGTAGTTCAAATTGATGTCACGTTGATATAGAAAACCATTTCCGAAGACTTCGTTTATCCAAAATGTCCTTCCAAACAAATCCGTCAGTGAGATGATTGCATTTTGCTGATTTTTTAAGTTGAAACTAAGAGAAATGTTACCGGTAGTCGGATTTGGAAATGCTTCCAAAGTCCAATCAGATTCTTCATCATTTTCGAACGGAGAAGCTAATCTGGCAGCCGAAGAAGGTGTGGCAGCGCACGTGATAATTCTTGCAGACCCTAAGACCCAGCCAGATTCCTTCACTCTTATCTTCAGGGAATGTGAATTTCCATCTTGAAGGCTAGCCGGTGTTTTTAAACTGAACCCATAATTGCCGGTGCCGTATCCGGCATTTTTCACATCGGCTCTAAAGTTCTGCGCTAACATGGTAGTGATTACATTAGCACCTTCAATCAATTCAAGGTTCATCGCCAGATTAGGATTGCTTTTATCCCAAATCCATCCTGAAATTGTCTTGCAGCTGGCAGATTCGAAATTTCCACTATAAAGAGCAGGTGCCGGGCAAATTAATTTTCGGGGAGACCCGGATAAAAGCACGTCGGTGCCTTTAATTCTAACTTGAAGATTATGCTCCATGCCATTTTTTAGAAAAGAGGGAATAGGAATTGAAAATCCATATTTCCCGGATACTGCACCATTAGCTGGAAGGTTTTCACGGTAGATATTTGCATTTGCGTTCGCTAGTACAGTCGAACCTTCGAATAACTCCACGATCACTTCATCAGCAGAATTATTTTTATCCCGTGCCCAGCCTATAATCGAACCGCAGTCCATACTCTCTAATTGTCCTTCATAAAGTGGAGGAGACGGGCAGGTCATTGTTCGGGAAGTACCTATGAAGGTTTTTGAATTCTGGATTCTGATTTTCAAGATATGTTGTTTCCCATCTGCGAGTGCTGATGGGGTATCAAATGCGTAACCATAAAATCCGGTACCGTATCCAGCGTCTTTTACGTCTTGCCGGAAATTTTTTGCAGTCGAGTTAGCTACCACGGTGCTCCCCTCAACCAGCTCCACTACAAGAGCAGCCTCGGGCGCATTTTTATTCCATACCCATCCGGTTATTTTTTTACAAGTTACAGACTCAAATGCTCCTTTGTAGTCAGGGATCGATTCTGTAAGGGTTGCTGCCAAAGAAAATGCACTGTAATTATTGGGGATAATTTTTTCAATGGTAGAAATTGATCCTGCATTAGCGGTAATTAAAGATCCATCAATGCCAACCTCATCTAGCTGACAAGCGATTTTTTCCCACGACTGAGTTCTCGGATTCCAACCGGCGATGGTCAAAAGATTCAAAGAATTATCTGTCAGTGCCCCGATGTCGCTATTGGAATTCCAGGTTAAGGTGATGCGGGTTGCGTTTGTGCCTTCAATGTCCCAAAATTCCTTTTTGCTTACAGCTCTTACATTCGCAGCTTTATTGTCAGTCGAAAAAGAAACTTCATCAGACCTGACTGCAATTCCAGGATCTTGCTGGTAGTAAGCGCCACATATCCCGTCTGCTTCTGCCGCAAAAGGTCGGTGCATACCTTTGTCGCCAACTGGAAATAAAAAACGGGACGTTCCAAGCTTTCTGACATACCCGTCGACGTGCCGGTTATTACTAAAACCATTGGATTCGTAAGACTCTGAAAATGTAACTATTCCTCGCTGCGATGATCTATCCGTGACAATTATTTCACTTTTCTGCCCGAAACAACCGCTGGAGGCCAGAAAGGCGGCCATGGCGAAAAAGAAGCTTGTAGAGGTTCTTTTCATAAGATCTTTTGAACGTTGAGTAGAGATAGTATTTATTGCCTATTTAAGTAAAACTTCGTGCATGCTTTACCCGGTTAGAAATCCCGGTATTGGTAAAGAAATAATTCGTCAGGCCCGTTATAAATATATATTGTAGAACTACTATTACTTTAAAGATAAATATATTTTGTGTAAAATTGAAAGTACTTCTATTTAAAATCTAAAATTTAATTGACAAAACCATTTTGAGAATAATCTTTCTAAAGAAAATCCGAGCCCGGTCTGTGAATTAATATTTAGTGAGGCAAAATCTGAATACCAAGCTGTGGTCGGATGTTTCATAATCCCTGGTATTGGAAATCTGTAAATACGTCCTAGGAAAAATGCAGGGTATTATTTTGTAAAGGCTAGGATATAGCTTAGACTGGCTATTTCAGGTATAAGATTGCTTGCCTACAGTCTGAAAAATAATAAAAGGTGGAAATGGAAGGGTGAAAGGTTTAAGCGTATTCCGTTATTGAAGATTCAGCGGCGCCAATCGCAATTATACCGCTTGATGAAATGCTGAAAATAGTATGAAGAAAGAAGTATCAGTTTAACTGATTTCGATTTAATATTAGCGAGTTTTTTTGCACTTGGAACTGGTAAATTAAAGCAACTTATTATTCATCGAATTAACATTCAGGTATCATTAAAAACAACAAAAAACCACTCTTCGAAAAAGAGTGGTTTTTTGTTGTTAAACCGTAAGCTCAGCTCAGATTTTAATAAACATTTTGAGGCGATGTTTCCCAGGAAGATTGTACCTGAGGCTGCTCTTCCGGTTGGTTCGATTTCTTTTCAAATTGCCAAAGCTTTGATACGTTTTCATAAACGAAAATAACAGCGAGGCCAATAAACATAACTCCTATAGTAGCTACTGTTTTCAAATTATTTTTTTTCATTTTGATTGATTTGCTGGGTTTGATAGAGGAATCAGATTTTTGTCTCTGATAACGGGTTGAATATCAAAATTTTAATTGAAATAATAAAGAGAAATTGTTAAATTATTTAATAAAATTTTACAATGTAGAAGAAGTCTGAAATCCGGTGTAGAACTAATAAAACAGATATTTTTCAAATACGTATTCTTATGCAAAATCTTGTAAAATTAATTGCATACTGAAGTATTTTGAGGCTAAAAATGGTTTTTTGCCACTAGTCGGATTTGGCTTATTCGTTACTGAAAAATTTAGCGCTCACAAGCCAATTTATTTAAATAGAAGTTAGGGAAGTGTCCCTTGCTTTTAATCCGCTCCTAAATTTAAAATGCTAATTGAAACGGGTAAATCAAGATCTTTTTATCCATCATTTTATTCGTAAAAAACCTTTAATGTACTATGGATTTTGCTTCTTTTTTGATGGCCCCGGCAGGGTTACAGTGTCACTGCTGAATGGTTGTAGAAATGACTATTTTAAGGCACCTGGGTAGGCCGATTTCGGGACATAACTTACCAGGAATGCCGACGTTTTACCTGTATCAATCAGGGTATAATTCGCTACTGTTATCGTATGTTCTGAATCTTCACATTAGCTTAACTTGGCTGAAAAAGTGCCAGGCTATCTTTGCCAATTAACAAACCGGCAAAATAGGAAACGATACGATGAAACAACATTTACGAAAACTAAGGACTTTTGCTTTTCTTGTAGCATCAATTATTGCGATTAGCATTAAATCTCTTCTCGCACAAACAAATCCACCAGCGCAAAACCTGCCTTTTTCATTTACTTCGTTAGCAGGTAGTGAACTTCCGGCAGGCATGGCTGTTCACAAATTTTCTGCCATTCAAAGTTCAAGGACTTTGTTGCCCGCACCGGCTGATCTGGAACGATTTACCAGTATCGCAACCGGAGGATGGCGTGATGAAGCGGCAAACGGAATCAGTATGCTCGCGTCCGGAAACACGCCTGCGGGAGCCGTGATCGTCGCTATTAATACATCGGGGAAAAGCAACATTAAAGTGAGTTGGAAAGCGCAGACCATTTACAACCAGGGTAATGTAAACAGTATGGCTTTGCAATTTCGGAAAGGAACGACAGGAGATTTTACAGATCTGGGCGGCGTTTCCGAAGTTTATACTTCCGGCGATGTAGGTGTCGTGCAATCTTTTAACCTGACACTTCCTGTTGCGTTGGAAAACCTTACGGAACCGGTTCAGTTACGCTGGGTATACTGGCAAAATAGTACGGGAGCCAGAGACCGTATCGCACTCGACGACATCGAAATCACCTCAGGTGTATCAGGCCCGGATGTAACGCCGCCGGTCATCAGCACTTTCAGTCCTCTGGATAACGCGGGTAACATTCCTTTGAATTCTAATCTGATTATCACATTTAATGAAAACGTTGTAAAAGGAACGGGTAATCTTGTTATCACCAATACGACAGCCAATACCAGTCAGACAATTGATATAAATTCCGGAGCTGTCTCAGTTTCCGGAGCCGTTGTCACGGTATCAGGTTTTACGCTTGAAAACGGCAGTTCGTACGCCGTCACGTTGGATGCAGGAAGTTTCCTGGATAACGCTTCCAACAGTTTTGCCGGCATTTCAAGTGCCACTACCTGGAATTTTACAACTGTACCAGCTCCGGGAGTTCCCGTTAAAATCAGTGCTATTCAGGGCAGTGGCCCGGCAGCGGCAATCACGGGTGTGCAGACCATTGAAGGTATCGTGACCAGGACTTTTATCGGCACCAACGGTTTAAATGGTTTTTTTGTGCAGGAAGAAGATGCGGATACAGATGGTGACCCGGCAACTTCGGAAGGCATTTTTGTTTATAATCTGGCGGCCGATGTTGCAGGGCTGGTAAATCCGGGCGAAGGAGATAAAGTCAATCTGACCGGAACGGTAAGAGAATTTGTCAGTACGACAAGCGGTGTGACCACCAGTTCAACGCAGCTTGGATCGCTTACAAATTTTACAAATCTGGGCGCGTCAACTATGCCTGTTGTTACCGTGGTGAAACTTCCGGTTGTTAATGTTTCGGATCTTGAACGTTATGAAGGTATGCTGGTGGATGTCAGTGCAACATCCGGTAATCTGGTAGTTACCGAATATTTTCAGCTGGGCCGCTACGGACAAGTTCTGCTTTCAGCTACCGGGGCGTCCAATCAGCCCGGCACCGACGCGCGGCTCGATCAATTCACGCAGTTTAATTTGCCGAGTACAACGGGATATGCTGCTTACCAGGCCGAAATTGCCAAACGTAAAATAATTCTTGACGATGGCAGTACGCGCCAAAATCCGGATCCGATTATCTTTGGCCGCGGCGGAAATCCTTTGAGTGCTTCCAATACCTTGCGTGGAGGTGATCAGTTAACGAATATTGTGGGAATCCTCGATGAGAGACTGGAAGGATACAGAATCCAGCGGGCTACCGGAGCGGACTTCCTGCCAGCCAACGAACGTCCTTTGGCGCCTCCATCTGTTGAAGGTGGTACGGGCCTTAGAACCACCGCGGCAGCCACACTGAAAGTAGCCAGCGCCAATGTTCTTAATTATTTCACTTCGCTTGATATGGGTGCGGGAGATTTTCGGGGAGCCAATAACGTGCAGGAGTTCACCCGGCAAAAAGCTAAAATCATCAAAGCGCTGATCGGCACGGGCGCGGACGTGATCGGGCTGATGGAGATACAGAATAACGGCACGACACAGGCAGCCGCAATCCAGGACCTGGTTGCCGGTCTTAACGCAGACCCTTCTGGCAGCGGAACCTATGCCTTTGTAAATACGGATCCTTCGGTGACAGGTTTTACGCTGTCGACCGATGCGATTACGGTTGGTATCGTTTATAAAACAGATAAAGTTAGTCTTGTGGGTGCGGCCGCTACGCTCACTACAAGTGCTTCCTTTGATGCGGTTGGAAGAAGACCTCTGGCGCAGACTTTCAGTCAGAATTCTAACAATGAGATTTTTACTGTCGTTGTCAACCATTTCAAATCCAAAGGATCCAGTGCCGGAGGTGCTGGTGATGCAGATGCAGCAGACGGGCAAAGTTTATCCAACGGAACCCGCTCCCGCCAGGCAGCGGACCTGGCAGCGTGGTTAGGAACAAACCCAACTGGTAGCACCGATCCGGATTATTTGATCCTGGGAGATTTAAACGCATACGCCAGAGAAGATCCAATGACTATTTTGGCCGCCGCCGGGTATGCAAATCAACTGCCGGTTTCCTCATATTCCTATGTCTTTGACGGACAGACCGGATCACTGGATCATGCGCTCGCAAGCCCCACCTTGGCGGCCCAGATCACAGGAACGGCAAAATGGCATATTAATTCGGATGAGCCGGGTGTGCTCGACTACAATACTGAGTTCAAGTCTACGGCGCAGATTACCAGTCTGTACGCTGCCGATCCATTCCGGGCCTCAGATCACGATCCGGTACTTGTCGGGCTTGATCTGGCAAGACCACTGCCTGTGAGCCTGGTATCGTTTGAGGGAAAAGTTGCTTATGCCGAATCTTCACCCAAAATTGTTTTGAGCTGGACGACAGCCAGCGAAGTTAACAATGAAAAGTTCGAGATTGAAAAAAGCGCAAACGGAAAGGATTTTGAAAAGATTGGAACGGTCTCAGGTAAGCTTACCACAGCGGTACGCTCGGATTACCGTTTTGAGGATAACGCTGTTGAGGGCGGAAAGCTTTACTATTACCGCCTGAAACAAATGGATCTGGATGGCAGCTTTGAACACTCAAGAATCATCGCAGTGCGTACTGAATTTTTCCAGGGTTCCGTACAGATTTTTCCCAATCCAAGTACAGGTAGTTTTTATGTTGAAGGAGCAGATCCCAAGACAACTTCTTTTACTCTGATCAATGCGGTGGGAAGAAAAATCAAGGTAACCTCCCAGCCGTCGGATCAGCCGGGAATATACCGCGTGACACCTTCGGAGCCGCTTTCAAAAGGAATTTACTATTTGGTCCTTCAAGGTTCGGATCAGCAAAGAAAAACACTGAATATCGCTGTCCAGTAATACGATCCGTTTAAAAAAGCTGACCACCTGACTTTTTATCAGGTTGTCAGCTTTTTTTGTACGATAAAGGAAACAAATTCCGGGGGCAACCTCCGGGATTTTCAAAAACAAAACAGCTGGACTGAAAGGGAAGCCGTCTTACAAATTACCAGTAGGATTCGATCAGCTGCCGGATCACTGGGTTGGTCTCAACGCCATCACCGCTTTCATTTTTAATCTGTTTGAGCCTGTTTTTCAATTCTGCGACAATGGATTTGTACTGTGGATCATTAACTGCGTTGTGATCTTCTGTGGGATCCTTTTTAAGATCATAAAACTCCCAGCCAGGATGATACTTCATCGCATCGCGCTGTGTTTTTGCGCGGGACTGCCCGTAGAAAAATGCAAGTTTATAGCGTTCGTTTCGGATACCGAAATGCGCAGGTCTTGCCGGCTCGTTTGACCAGTAGCGGTAATAGATATCTTTGCGCCAGTCAGCGGGTGTTTGGCCTTCCAGGTTTTTTCGGAAGCTTCTGCCCTGCATAGAAGCTGGCTGCCTGACACCGGCGTAGTCAAGCAAAAGCGGGGCGAAATCGATGTTCAGAATCAGGTCATCAATCCGCCTTGATTTCTTTAATTCTTTTGGATAACTGATCACAAAGGGCATCCGCAGGGAAGGCTCGTAGATAAAACGCTTGTCAAAAAATCCATGCTCGCCTAGAAAGTAGCCCTGATCGGCCGTATAAATGATAATCATGTTTTGCAGTTCACCTGATTTTCTGAGATGTTCGATTAAACGCCCGATGTTATCATCGATCGCAGCGCCACATCTTAAAAAGTCCTTAATGAATTTTTGGTAGATCTTCTTGCGTGCTTGCAATGAATCCAGGCCTTTCAGGGAGAATTCTTTTCCCGGGTAAGCCGTTCCGGTGCTTTCCTCATATCGGGCACCCAGAAGATCCAGCGGCCAGCCATCGTGGGTCCGTCCGCCGGCCGCACCCTGATCTACGAAGCCGGGAGGGTAGGGAAGCTCGACATTTTCCAGATAATTATGGTAGCGCTGCGGATAATCAAACGGTTCATGGGTGGCTTTAAAGTGCATTGAAAGATAAAAAGGCTTGTTTTTATCGCGGTGTTTAAGCCACTCGATCGACTGATCCGCAATCACATCGGTCGAGTAACCTTCATAGACCTTGCCTCCGGATTGATCCTGCTTCCAGTTGTCTTTGGTCATCATGACCGGATTTTGGTATCTACCCTGACCAGGCAAAACACAGTAATAATCAAATCCGGAAGGTTCGTTAACAAGATGCCATTTTCCAATGATCGCTGTCTGGTAACCACCCTTTTGCAGTAATTTTACATAATTAAGACTGTCGGAAGATAAGGAGCCTTCCAGGTCATAGACCCCGTTTTTGTGGCTATACTGGCCGGTCATTATGCTGGCCCGGCTTGGGACGCAAATAGAATTGGTACAAAAAGAATTATTGAGCACAACGCCATGAGCCGCCAGCCATTTGATGTGGTCGTTTTTGATGTATTCCTGCAATACGCCACCATAAATACCCCAGGCCTGCGAGGTGTGGTCATCAGACATAATATAAAGAATATTGGGCTTTTTTACGGTTTGCGCATAGCCCCCAAAGGATATACTGAGCAGCATTAGAAATAATCCGATTCGCATTTTTTTCGCCTGGGTAAGTGCAGCGGTGTCATCATAAAACCGCTGAATAGTTTGTAATGGATTTAGCACTGGAAAGTAAAAAAATAAAATGAAAAAAGAATAGCGGGTAATGCGTGCTGGGTCTTCTGATCCTTGATTTTTCCAGTGCACAAGTAAAGGCGATATGGGCCCCGTTAAGACAAAGGATCCAAAACCAAAGACCTGCAGCGGTTACCGCTGCAGGTCTTTTTTATTTTTAATTTCCGGCGGGAAGTACCTAGATCGGCAGCAAAGGCGCCGTGATGACGTGCCTGGAAATAAAGCGCCCTGCTTCGGGATTCCGCACCATGATCTTGATCTGAGAAATGGCTGTAAACCTGCCTTTCGTCTTTCACTGACCGGTCAAGATTGCCTTCCTGTCAATAGCCGGGATTTTGTTTGATTTTGTCTTTATTAATATCAATCTGACTTTGAGGGACCGGGAATACCAGGTTATTGGCCGTCAACTCAGCCACGAGCCGAATCTGCTCTTTTTTGCTGTTCAAAACGGCCAGCGCACGGCCCGTGCGGACAAGATCAAACCAGCGGTGCCCTTCAAAGGCAAGCTCTACGCGCCGCTCCTGCTCGATGGCCAGCCGGAATGACTGCTGAGAGCCAAGGTCTGCTGCTGTCTTTTTAGCAAGACCCGCGCGCACACGAATCAAATTCAGGTTGGCCAGCGCGTCTGCATCACCTTGATAACCGACTTCGTTTAGCGCTTCTGCATACATTAAAATGACGTCCGCGTAACGGATCAGCGGAATGTTGTTTCCGTTATCGTTCTTCGCGACGGGCACATCGTAATATTTTTTAATGAAACGGTCAGGGATAATTTGCCCGGCAGCATTGGTATAGGACGAAGCCACTGAAACGTCCTTCCGAAGATCACCAGCCTCGTAGGCGCTGATCATGTCAGTGGTTGGCTGATTGTTTCCGTCTCCTCCGAAGGCAATCACGGCATTTCCTGAATTTTGGGGAGCAAATGAATTCGGCCAGGCGTTTCCTTCGCCCGCGCCGCCGGATTTGTACTGCACATCAAAAATCGATTCTTTATTATTTTTATTCGCTACCCGGAAAACATCTGCATAGGAGGGAAGAAGGGCATAAACCCCCAGATCGATCACTTCTTTGAGTTTGGAAACAGCCAGGGCGTATTTCTTCTGGGTCAGATATACTTTTCCCAAATACGATTTAGCCGCTCCTTTGGTAGCTCTTCCAAGATCTGCCGAAGGGTAGGAGACAGGAAGTACGGCTTCGGCTTCGGAAAGATCCTTTTCGATCTGCGCATAGACTTCCGCTAGGGGAGTACGGCCGAAGGTATAGCCTTCATCCGGCGTTGCTACCGGCTTTAATATCAAAGGTACATCACCGAAAGTTTGAACCAGGGTAAAGTAAACTACCGCACGCAGAAACTTGGTTTCAGCGATGTATCTGTTTTTTAGGGTTTCGTCCATCACTGCCGGACCGATCTTATCTAAGATCGTATTGTAGCGTGCGATCACACTGTAAGCATCGTTCCAGCGGCCGGAGATGAATGGGTTGGTGGTTTTAATGTAAAAACGGTCAAACTCGTCCTGGTCGGTCACAGAGCCTGATGCCACAGCAACCGTATTGTCTGAGGTAATCTCGCCAAAAACGTAACTGTTGCCGGCCAGCCCACCGGATTGAAGTCCGGCATATGCGCCATTGACCGCATTTTTGAAATCATCTGCTGTCCTGTAAAAGTTGTCACTGGTCGCTGTCGATATAGGTTTAAGATCCAGAAAGCTTTCGCTGCACGCGGTTAGCAGCATGGTGGTGGCCAATAGCGTATAGATGGTTGTTCTTTTCATGGTTATTAAGAAGTTGCCCGGTTTAGCGTGAAAACCGGTGATGTTTTAAAAATTAAAGACCGATATTGATACCGATCGTAAAGGTTCTGGCCAGCGGGTAAGAACCGTAGTCGACACCGGAGGCCAGTGGCCCGGGAAGCGGCGTGCCGGTGGTTGCCACAGTAGCGCCTTCGTAGTTGCTTACCTCAGGATTAAAGTTCAAATACTTTGTAAAGGTAAACAGGTTTTGTGCCGAGGCGTAAACGCGCACCTGCTGCAATTTTAGTTTACTGATCAGCGAAGAAGGAAGCTGATAACCAAGGCTCACATTCTGGATACGAAGGTAGGAGCCGTCTTCCACCCAGCGCGTGGAGATGGCGTTGTTGTTTCCGGTCGTACGGGCATTGGCGCGGGGCGTAACTCCATCGCCCGGATCGGCTGCAGATCTCCAGCGGGTCAGCACGGTCGAAAGCTGATTGGCATTTCCTTCCAGGTTTTCAAAAAAGCGGCGGCTTAAATTAAGAATCTCACCACCCTGCGAGCCCTGAACGGAGATATTCAGATCAAAGCCTTTATAGCTTAACGTATTGGTCATGCCATATATAAAATCAGGCTGGTTATTTCCAATGATCGTACGGTCGTTGGCATCGATCTTGCCGTCTTTGTTTACATCTTCATATTTAACATCACCAGGCCTTGAGGTGGGGTCATGTGGGTAGCTGTCCAGATCTGCCTGATCTTTAAAAACGCCCAGCTGTCGGTAGCCGTAGAAACTGCCGATCGGCGAGCCGATCTGGGTGATATTCGTTTCGCCAACCCCACTGGCGCTACGGATAGGATCGCCCGTAGGCCCCAGGGCTATGACTTTGTTGCGGTTAAACGAGATATTCAGACTCGTATTCCAGATCAGTGCTTTGGTCAGGTTGCGTGTGTTAAGCCCAAATTCCCAGCCTTTGTTCTGCATCTGGCCAATGTTTTTAACCGCGGAGCTAAATCCGGTCAGTGTCGGCACGTTCACCGAAAGAAGAAGATCCTTCGTAGTGCGCTGGTAGTAATCAACAATAAGCAGCATGCGGTTGTTGAAAAAACCAAGATCAATACCCGCATCAAGCTGCTGGCTGCGTTCCCAGCCCAGAAGCGGGTTGGCCAGCGATGAAGGCGCCAGACCATTGACCAAATTATTGTTAAAGCTGTAATTGTCGGATCTAAGGGTAGCCACATACGGGTAATTGCTGCTAAAAGCGTTATTGCCAGCCAGACCGTAACTGACACGGAGCTTGGCTTCGGAAACCGGCCGCAGCGCTTTCATAAAGGATTCTTCACTGATTCTCCAGCCCACGGAGCCCGCAGGAAACGTTCCCCAGCGGTTGTCCGAACCAAAAATCGAAGATCCGTCCCGGCGTACCGAGACGTTAAGAAGATACTTTCCTTTATAGTTGTAGTTGGCCCGGGCGAAGTAGGAGGCCGAAGCGTTTTCCACCTTGGAAGAAACCGACGTGGTGGTCGTTCCGCTGGCGCTTCCGTTCAAGGTCTCCACAACGTCATTGGGGTAGGAGCTGCCCGTACCCTGACTGTCCTGGTATTGAAACTTTGTCGATTCCATCCCGATCAGAACATCAAAGTTATGAATGTCCCTAAAGGATTTGCTGTAATTAAGCGTCTGGTTGAAAAGCCAGCTCAGGCCCTGATCCGAATAGGCCAGTCCCGTGGACACTGAAGGCGGCAATATCTGGTTCAAGGGCATCTTAGAAGTGCGGTAACTGTTTCTTCGGTTACCCCCGAAATTGATGTTACCCGTCACGCGGTAGGTCAGATCCTTGAAAAGATTTAACTGTGCGTAGGCATTGGCCAGAAGGTTTGTGCTCAGATATTGGCTATTGTATTCGGTGATATTGGCCACCGGATTGGTAATGCCAGGATAGTTGTAAGGCGCTGCAAAGGCAGTCTGCGAGGTGTAGGACCCGTCAGCGGCGTAAATCGGTATCATAGGCATCACCGATAAGGCCGAGTTTACTACCGCATTGTCGGCCCAGTGACCGGCGTCTTTAACCTCCTGCTGAATTTTATAGGTCGGATTCAGATTCAGGCCCACTTTCAGCGAAGGAAGTACATCCACTTCTACATTCGCCCGAAGCGTGTAGCGGTCCAGGGAAGAGTGTTTGATAATACCATCCTGCTTCAAATATCCGCCGCTGACACTGTAACGCGCCTTTTCGCTTCCTCCCGAAGCAGAAAGTTGATAGCTGCTCATTTTGGCTGTCCTGAATATTTCATCCTGGTAATCCGTGTAGGGCAGCGCGGCAACTTTGGCCGGATTATCAAAGTCCAGCCAGTCAAAAACTTCGCCACGCGGGTAACGGTAACGAAGATAATCGGTCGGACGCGCGCTGTTGGGATCAGAGATGCTGGCCCCTTTGATATTATCCAGGTATGCATTGTTGGAAGCATCTTTTCCAAAGTCTGCGAACTGCTGCGAGTTGATCAGATCGATCTTTTTGCTTACCTGTTGAAAGCCGGTAAAAACATCAAGATTCACGCTGGGCTTCCCACTTTTCCCCTTTTTTGTAGTAATCAGAATTACCCCGTTGGATCCCTTTGACCCGTAGATCGCTGTTGAAGAGGCGTCTTTAAGCACATCCATACTTTCAATATCATTCGGATTAAGATTACTGAATATATTGGCGTTGACAATATTTCCGTCGATCACAATCAGCGGCGCATTACCCGCGCTGATCGAGCCAAAGCCGCGTACTTTAATTGCCGGGGTGCTTCCCGGCGTTCCGTTGTTCTGCTGAATGACAACGCCGGGTATTTTTCCCTGGAGTGCTGTGGCTACGTTGGAGACTGCCATATCCTTGATCTCACCCATCGGTACCGAGGAGATTGCCGCGGTCACGTTCGCCCGTTTCTGGGTCCCGTAACCGACGACGACCACCTCCTGCAGCGACTTTGTATCCGTAGCAAGCTGTACATCCAGCACCGATGCGCTACCGATTGTTTTTTCCTGTGAGAGGTAACCCACGAAGCTGAAAATTAAAACCTCAGCCCCGTCAGGCGCTGTGATCTGATACCGGCCGTCGGCATCCGTTGAGGTTCCCTGCTGAGTCCCTTTCAAAATAATGCTAACGCCTGGCAGAGCTTCACCCTTCTCATCGGTGACCTTTCCCGAAATGGTTTTTTCTACCGCTGCTTCTGGTGCAACAGTTTCAACGGGCCTCCGGTGAAGCAGTATCCGTGTCCCTTCCAGTTCGTAGGAAATCGAAAGCGGCACCAGAAGTTTGTCCAGCACATCGGAAAGCTTACTTTTTGTCACCGATAGCGAGACCTTCTGTCTTGCCTGTATGGTGTTGGTACTGTAAACGAAGCGTACGCCGGCCTGCTGCTCGATCTGGGCTAAAATGCTTTTGACCTCGATCGATTCACTGCTGAGGGAAATTTCTTTACTGAGCAGTTCCTGCGCGTTGGTACTTCCGGCCAGTGCCGCCGAGCATAGCAGCCCCAGCAGTACAAACTGTATCATGGTTAGTCGCATAGCTTTAATCAGAAACCATTTGATGGATATACTTTTTTGCATAGTTTTAAACGTTTTTGTTGTGATAACAGACATGAAAACAGTTGGTTGCCGCTTCCCAGTGACCTTTCAAAGCGGCGCTCGAAGGCCGGCGTGCTTCCCAGGGCATTGCCGGCTTTATTTTTGGTTAAAATGCATGATTAGTTGGTACAGCCCTCACCGCTGATAAATAGGGTGGTGCCTCTAAGTTCATAAGCTGCGTTGACCGATTTGCAAACCATTCTCAGTTTGGAGTATAGCGGAAGATCATTCAGATCCCCGGTAAATACGCAGCGTTCCAGGGCCTGCGATTCCAAAACGATCTCAATGCCGTAGACCTTCTGGATCTGACCGGTTACCTGTGTGAGCGGAGTTTCATCGAAAATAAAGGATTCCTTTTTCTCAGGAGCATGCACAATGACCGGGTCTTCGACCAGCTCGGGAACCAGGGCTTTAATCTGGCTGTCAAACCGGATTTTTTGATTCGGGGTCAAAAGCACGCCATTTCTTTTCTGGGCGGTTTTCCTGGTATTTTCATAAACAGACACCCTGCCGGTAACGACGGAAACCTCAACGGTTGCTGCTGCATGATCTGATTTTACATAAAAGCTTGTTCCCAACACCCGGGTAACAAGCTCGCCCGTGTAAACAAAGAAGGGGCGGGACGCATCTTTGGTTACCTCAAAAAAAGCTTCTCCGCTCAAAGCAACCATGCGCGCCTTCGGACCGAAATGCTTAGGGTAGTGAAGTATGCTTTGCGGTTTTAAAACAACGGCTGTGCCGTCTTCTAAAACAAGGCGGTGGGGGCTGTCTGAATTATTTTTAACTTCGATCCTTCCTTCTGAAAGCACAGTTTCACTCATGGCAGCGCGGTCAGCCGTTTTTTTTACAGGGGAAGATGTAAAAAAAAGTGAAGCGCTGTAAAACATCAGCATTAAAACAGATGCGGCAATGCCTGTGGCCAGCCACTGACGGTTGTAAAGCCATGAGGGTCTTCGGGCCGCGTTCAGCCTTTTCCAGATTCTTTTACGGATTTTTTCTTTTTCACAGGGGCTGACCGCAACCCCGCTGGACCGGAGCATATTCTCAGACCAATCCAGGATTAACTGCTGCTCCTGGGGGGTGCACTGCCCTGCAAGATATTTTTTCAGCAGCAAATCGAAATCGTACTGGTTCATTTTTTTCAAGTTTAAGCTGCCTTAATTGTCCGAATGATAACTCTTTAAATGTTCTTTGAGTACCTTCAGCGACTGGGTAATATGGTATTCGACGCCTTTCTCAGACAGGTTTAACAAACGGGCAATGTCTTTTACCGACTGGTTGCCGAACCGGCTCATTTTAAAAACCTCACAGGTTTTTTCGGGAAGCTTTTTCATGGCTTTTTCGATCGCGCCGGTAAGATCATCAAGCCGGATAATTTCCTCGGTACTGTTGGACTGATGGATTTCCTGAAGGATCAGATACTCCTGATATTTTCTCTGGGTAATCTGCGATTTGATGTAGTTGACAGTCAGGTTTTTAACAGAGACCACCAGATAAGAACTTAAATGAGTGATCTGGATGGTGTGTCTTCGGCTCCAAAGCGTTTCAAAAACATCATGAACCAGTTCTTCGGCTTCTTCCTTGGTTCCTGTTTGATGATAGGCAACTCCAAACAGTTTAAACCAGTAGCGGCTATAAATTTCAGCAAAGGCTTTTTCATTCCCTTCTTGAAGCCTATTGACCAGCTCTTGGTCAGTATATGCGTTACTCATTGGTTCCTGGATGATTTTTAGTATAGTCAACTAACTCTGATGAATCCCTAAACGATTTTAAATATTCATTAAATAATTCTATTATATATCTGTTTATAGGACAATTTAAAGATTAAATACTATGGATTACTGCCCGGTTAGAGCATTTATAGAGAGACGAAAGAATCAGCCTTTTGCCTTGATGTCTTGGCAATTTGACGCACCGTTGTGCCAGTAGTAGGCGGTGGAGCCGGGGTTCTCGTTGACCGGAAATACCGTCTGTAAACCCTGCAAGCTTTAAATCCGGTGCGCAGGGTCCGCCGAAGCAAGCGCAGCTCGCCAAGACGAACGGCCGGCAAGTAAAGTACCGTTCGAAAGCCCACCAGAATCCCTATTAGAATTTGCATAGGTTAGGCAGCAGTAATCTGTATGTTTTATTTTTGAAAGAAATGATGTTGGAGATTGTGAACCACCAGAAGAGGCATGAGTGAAAAAAAAATAAAAGAAAGGATCAAGGTTGCGATCAACGATCAGGAATATGAGGATCTCAAAAAGGAGATGAATCAGACATATGCCCGCAGCCAGGCTGAGTTTGTGCGAAGCAAAGTACTGGGCAAGCCCCTTCTTTACAAATGCCGGAGTGCCTCGCTGGATGATCTGACCGAGCAGCTCTGTCAGCTGAAAGAGCTGCTTAAAACGGTCTTGCACCGCTTTGATGTACTGATCAGAAACCTTGGCGCCGGCGCCCAAAGCCAGCAGCAGCGTCAGCTTCTGATCACCTTGGTGATCGAAAAGGGAATGCTCACAAGACAAATCGGAGAAATTGCAGAGTTTATGAGAAAGGTAGTGGAAAGCCATGGTAGCATTACTGAGCAGCAGCAAAGATCTGAGAAGAGCCGTTCTTTATAACGAGCGGAAAGTTGAAACCGGCGCAGCAGTGCTTTTGGATGCCGGCTATTTTCTTGAAGATTTAAACGATCTTTCCTTTCAGCGGAAACTAGACCGATTTGAAGGGCGAATGCAGCTCAATAGCCGGTCCCGGTCTGTTATTATGCTGATGTCTTTGAATTTTGCCAATTCTGACCGGCTGACCAGTTCCGATTTAAAACAGGTGACAGCGGAATTTTTACGGAAGATTGGCTTTGAAAATCAGCCCTATCTTCTCTATGAGCATCACGATACCGGCCACAGGCACGTGCACGTTGTCAGTACTTTGATCAGAGCCGATGGTAGCAGAATTGATATTGGCCGTCTGACAATCAAGCATATCAAAAAGGCCTGCCGCGAGCTAGAAAATGAATTTGAGCTAGCCCGGTACGGTATCAAAACTGGGGTTAAGAAAACAGACGGCAGTCAGATCTCTCTACTGAATGGCAAGCAGCAAACGGTGGATATCATCAATTCCTGGGTAAAAAAAGTGCATGCCGAATATACATTTACCAATCTAAACGAATACAACGCGATACTGAGCCAGTTTGGGGTGCGCGTCCTTCGGGGAAAGCCAACCTCCCGGCTTTACCAATATGGCGGGTTAATGTACTGTTTAACCACAGCAAGCGGAGCTCAAAAAAGCGCGCCGATTAAGGCAAGCAGGCTGAAGGGGCCCTACACACTAATCAAATTACAAAAAATCTTTGCTGCCAATAAGCCGGCTCAGCTTCTGGCATTGCCACGGTTGAAAAACACGCTGAATCTTGCGCTTCGCAGTGATGATTCGTTTTCTTTAAAAACACTGGCTGAAGCGCTCAGCGACAAGGGCGTTAAAATCCATATCCGAAAAGACCAGGACAGTATGGCTTTAACCTACGTGGATAACCGGACACGATGCGCGTTCGATCAGAAGCTGCTGGGAAACGGCTACGGTCTTAATGATTTGGACCAGCGCTGCAAACAGGCTATGATTAGCGGCCGGCCCTTGCACCCAGAGCCCGAGCGGATATTCCAGCATCAGGATACGAATGCGGCTGTGCTTGATTCTCCTAATTTTCGGGGCATGCCAGCCGGTAAAAAAAACTATGACATGCTGCTGCATGATCTGCTTGCCGCATTGCCGGACCACTCGGTAGATCCTTTCACACGCAGACGGGCTAAAAAAAGTAAACGAAAAGCAATTCATTTATAAGATCATCCAATGCAAACTTCTCAAAACCAGCAGGCACTGGCCCGGATCCTGGATATGACAAGGTTAATCAGTCTGATTGTTTTGGGGCTGCATTTTTATTGCCAGTGTTATGAAGCTTTTACGCGTTGGGGCCTTGTGTCGCCCTTCACCGATAAACTGCTGGCCAATATAGCCAGGACAGGACTTTTTTCGACCTTCAACAAAGCAAAACTGCTCGCTGCGGGGTTTCTTATTCTTTCACTTTTAGGGGCAAGTGGAAAGAAAATGGAAAAGTTAAGTATAAAGACAGGAGCCGTGACGGCCTTGACAGGCATTTTGCTCTTCTTTGGCAGTCAGTTTCTTTTTGGGCTGCATGTGAGCGCGGTCACGCTGGCAGCAATTTATATGAGCTTTGTCAGCGCGGGATACATGCTGGTGTTAAGTGGCGGTACCCTGATTTCGCGCGTGATCTACCAAAGATTAAATCAGGATATTTTCAATACTGAAAATGAGACTTTTCCGCAGCAGCAGCAGCTGTGGCAAAACGAATTCTCGATTAATCTGCCTGGCCGTTACCGGCTTAAAAACAAGTTTTTTGATAGCTGGATCAACATCACCAATCCCTTCCGGGGTTTGTTGGTGCTCGGCTCCCCCGGAGCAGGTAAATCGTACTTTGTGATCCGGCACGTGATCAGCCAGCATATTCAGAAAGGATTCAGCATGTTTGTCTACGATTTTAAATACGATGATCTTTCCAAGATAGCCTACAACAATTACCTTCGCCATCAAACAAGCTACCGGGTGAAACCCTGTTTTTATCAAATTAATTTTGATGATCTGAGCCGTTCCCACCGGTGTAATCCGCTGGATCCTTCGGGCATGGAGGATCTGACCGATGCGGCTGAATCCGCCCGGACCATTCTGATGGGGCTGAACCGGGAGTGGATCCGAAGACAGGGCGATTTTTTTGTCGAATCCCCCATTAATTTTATGACAGCTGTAATCTGGTTTCTTAGAAAGTATAAGGACGGCGCTTTTTGTACGCTGCCGCATGTGATGGAGCTAATGCAGCTTGACTACGACAGTTTGTTTACGCTTCTGAGAACCGAAAGCGAAGTGGATGTTCTAATCAATCCCTTTATCACCGCGTATCTGAACAATGCGAATGAGCAGCTTGAGGGGCAGATCGGCTCAGCCAAAATTGCGCTGGCAAGGCTCTCCTCACCATCGCTTTACTACGTGCTGTCGGGTAATGACTTTACGCTGGATATTAACAATCCAAAGGCGCCCAAGATTGTTTGCATGGGAAATAACCCTCAGAAAATTCTAACGTACGGCGCTGTGCTTTCACTGTATGTAAACCGGATGATCAAGACTGTCAATCAGAAAGGTAAACTTAAAAGCAGTTTGATTTTCGATGAATTTCCTACCATTTATCTCAGCGGTATCGATCATCTGATCGCCACTGCCCGCTCTGGTCAGGTGGCCACCACGCTTGCCATCCAGGATTTTAGCCAGCTGAAAAAAGATTATGGAAAAGATCAGGCAGATGTCATCATGAACATCACCGGCAATATCATCAGCGGTCAGGTTAGCGGCGAGACGGCCCGTCAGCTTTCCGAACGCTTCGGTAAAATAAACCAGGACCGAAGCAGTTTATCGATCAACCGGTCTGATACCTCCCTGAGCCGCTCCAAGCAGCTGGAGCTTGCCATCCCGGCCTCTAAGATTGCTTCGTTAAGTTCGGGAGAATTTGTCGGAATGGTCGCCGATGACCCGCAGCGTCCGCTGGATCTTAAAATCTTTCACTGCCAGATTCAAAATGACCATGCCGCGCTCAGCCGGGAGCAGAAGCACTACAGGCAGCTTCCGGTGGTCAGAAAAATTGACCGTAACATCGTGCAGCAAAGTTACGAGCAGATTAAAAAAGATGTTCAAAACATCGCAGACGATACAATCCAAAGGCTTCTTTCAGACCCTTCTCTTTCTCATCTTCTGATCAGCAAGCGAAAAAAAGAAGGATCCGGCTGACGGTAAGCAAGTTCTTTTTGAATGTATGCGGAGCCGGTCTTGGGCAGCTGCCCGCTCTGTTTGTGGCGCTGCTGAAAGCACTGAGGTAAGATCCCGCCTTATACCCCGGACGCATTTATCCATAAGCCTGTCCGCAGGGCTGCTACTTTAACCGAAAAGCGTGGAAGGTGTCTGCGCCAGTCTCGGGCTTTCACTACCTTGAATCCGTCCAAAAAGCGTATGCAGATGATTTTCATTGTGATACATAATATTGTCGTACACATCAACTTTCAAAAGCCTGCCCTGTGAGAGGCTGCTGACAATAAAATCATTTCGGTGCAGGTATTTAAAGCCGTAAAACTCGCGGAAATTTACCCGGCCTGGGCTGTTACCCGGCTGTCTGGGATGCGTTTGACAGACCGTTCGGAAAGCAAAATCTTCAAAGCCCAGCTGGCTGACGTGCCCTTCAAGCTCGCGCCATCCCTGGCTTCTTTCAAGTTGAGCAATCTGCCCGGCAGCAGCAGGTCCGGCAGGAAGATAAAGTTCCAGAAGCGGCCCGCAGCGGTGGGGCCTGAGCCATTTGATCCCCTCATAAAGCGGCTGGTTTTTCCAGCAAAGCGATAGAAGTTCTTTCCAGATAAAGCGAAGCTCTTTGTCTAATCCTTCCGCAAAGAGCCCCCGTTCGCCGCTGTAATCAAAACTGTACCAGGTCTGCGGCTTTGGCTGAATGCCCTTTGCATCAAAAGCCCACACGAGCTTGAATTTAAAGAGTGAGCGGTTGGGGTCGGGCATTTGCGCCCGCCCTTTGAGCTGCCTTTTTTTCATACCGAAGAATGTTTTAATAGGACTTTAGAAAAAAATAAACTTTCACTTGCTTAATGGTTCCATTGAAATTTCAATTGAAACTTTTTTTCAGTTTTTAGGCATAGAGAATCTGTCTGCCCTACTGTGCGTGGGCAGATTCGTTGAGCCAGAAGGGCAGAAATGCTTTAAGCGTGCTACCCTTCTGGCAGCGCACAGCTACTTTGGGGCAGGAAGTAGATAAATCCTGCTGGCTGCATTTTTTTTAAAGGACACCTCAAAGCGCAGGTAGCCATAATCACTGAGCTCATGGAGTCTTTTATGATAGGTTGCGGTGCTAGAAATTCGGGCCAGGGTCATCACCTGACGGGCAAAGACATGAAGCGGATCCTTCCGATGCTGCTTTTCCCATAGCGCGGTCAGCACTGCAAAAAGCCCGATATGTGAAATCGCTATCCGCGGATCAAGGCAGGCCTTCGAAAGAAACTCATCCAGTAATTCCAACCTTGACATAACTTTTCTTTTGACATAGCTGTTTTAATACCTAGCAGCAGATGTTACCTTAAACCCCTGGAAGTGCGCTGAGACTGCGATTCGCGTTCGCTGATCGTGTTTTGCTGCTCTTCTTTTAGCTTGGAAGCAGGCGTAATACGCTGGTAGTTCACATCGTATAGAATGACTGCCTTAAACTGGGGATTGGCCTCAAGGTAAACCTTCTGCTCCCCCTGTTGCCCTAGCAGCGTCACGCTTTGGCGGTTGCCTTTCAGAAGTGATTCAATGACTTTGAGCCGCTCCTGCTGAGCGGCCAGCTCTTTAATGGGCAAATTGTTCAGCGCGCCGATCAAATCATAGCCGTAGTTGTTGTTATACTGCTTAATCCGGTAGTTTCCATTAGGTGTGTTTTGGTTAAAGTCCAGCTGAAGCCAGGCTTGATAGAGCTTTCCATCCCGGGTGGTCATATCCTTGAATACCGAGCGTCCATCCAGCAGGTTGTAAGCTTCCTTCTGGGTAATATTAGCGCCCTCGCGGCCAATGTAAAAAGTTTGCGATGGCCCCTGCGGCTGCTGGTCTTTTTGAATAGCCGCCTTGTAGCTGTTGAAAAAATAAAGGTCACTTTGCATCGACCGGGTAAATTGCAGCGTGGAATGGAGTTGGTCCTTGCCATAGACGGATGTATGCTGCAGTCTGAAATGCTGCTGATCTTTTTCAATCTGGTCTTTGAGCTGACCGTTGAGCGTCTGGCCAAATCCGGTATATTTTAGCTGGGAAGATAAATACTCGAAGTTTCGCTGGTTCATGATCGGAAAGGGTTTGGTTTTATAAATCCGTAGCAGTAGGAAGGGTTCTTGCCCGCAGTAGCTTTCGGGCGCTGATCGGTAAACGCAGGTTACGAGAGCCGTTCTTTTCGCTAAGCTCAATGGCCAGGTACTGCCTTTTCGAAAACGGGAATTTATCCGTTGCGATAACCAGGAACTGAGCCGAAGAATGCTTTGAGGCATTGTCCATTCCTGAGATCCACTTCGGGCTAATTTCGGCCTGCTGCTGAGCTGTTCTTTTGGCTGGCTTTCGGTCCTTTAAAAAAAGCCGGACCGCTCCGATTTGGTAGGAGAGCGCGGCCCTGTTGCGAAGCGAGACCGCAAAGTAAAGCTGATCATGCTGCGTAAAAAGCCCTGTTAGCCGAAAGACCGCATTTCCTTTTGCATCGCGGATATTTCGGATGGTCTTTTTGCCCAGGGCTGCCAGCAACGCGGTACTGTCTACCGGGAGGGCTAGATTGGAGCTGGAAAGCATCACACCGGGAGCAGTCTTGGGCTGACCGGTTACCAGAAGCGTCAGCTGCATAGGCTGATCTGCATAATCTACCACAAAGCAGTAGAGTTTTCCCTGCGCGGTAATGACCGACAGGCTGCTTTGGATAAACCCTTTTTTTCGGGCTTTCAGCTGAAGGATGTTGTCAGCGCCGGGGGCTTTCTGCGCCAAAATATCAGCGCTGCCCCGTTCAACGCCTGCGAGCGCATAGGGGAAAACCACATTGACGGTTTTATGGGTGGTAATTTCCAACGGAAGGCAGGGTTCGCAGAACAGCTGCTGGCTTTGGGCGCTGCTGCCAATTAGCATTAGGCCAGCTGCCCATAAAAATGGTTTGTTTTTCATCTTTCTGAATTTAAAATGGTTTGATTACAGGGGTTTGTTTTTCGAGTCCCGAAGCAGGAGCTGATAGCCGTCCGGCAGTGTTACCTGAACCAGCCTGGCTTTCTTTGAGAGCATCGTTTTTGCAGCCTGAATTCCCGCGGAAGCAGCCTGGGAGCCCAGCGAGTGGTCCAAGGTGCCCAGATCGAGTCCCTGGATATTCTGACTGAGCGACTGCTTCGCTACACTTCTGGCCACAGAAACAGGTAAATTCAAACCGGGCTGCCCGTCCAGATCATAGGCTGAAAGCGCGACCGCCATCAGGGTATTTTGACGGCGGATCGAGCTGATCAGCAGTTGCACACGCTCACCGCTGATGGAAGCTTTGGCATAAAGCAGCTCACCGCTGGGAAGAAAAAGCCCTCCAACAGAACAGTCCGCTGTAAGTCGTAGCTTAACGGTGGCACCGTCGCTAAAGGACTGCTCACCCTGCACCTGGGCTGTCAAGGTGTTCTGCAGAACCAACTCTGCCGGACTGTCCAAAGAAAGAAAACCGCTGCCCATTTCATCCGCTTGGGTGGTATCAGATTCGGTGCCCTCGGAAAGATGAAGGACCGGGAGCGTATTTTCAAACGGCTTCACTGCGAAGGGCTGTGCAGATCGGCTGGCTGAATCCGGCCTGCTAACCGGCATGCCTAATTCGGGATGCTGGATCTGCAAAATTTTATCAAGCGTCTGGTTGATCTGGGCCATTTCAGGGTCTATCGCCGCTGGCTCTTCCTCCGGTACAGCCCTCAAAAGCGGCTCAACTGCTGGCGGAGTGGCAGGGATGATTTCTGGCTGAATCTTCTCAGGCAGCGGGTCTTTGAAAGCGGGCGCGGCTGCATTCGCAAGCGCAGCGTCGAGTGCTTTCAGCTTTTCATATACTTTCTGCTCCTGAAAGCTGCCCTGTGCTTTTAAACTGTTTTTTTGAAGATGGACACTGTCGGGGTGCTGGCGGCCAAGACCCAGCAATGATCCGGCCGGATCCTGGGATTGTAAAAGGGGCTGACTGCGGTAGGGATCACTGCGCAGTAGTTCACGGAGCTTTGCCGAATCCCGGTCTGCTTTCCTGTAAAAACTAAGCTTGTCCTGATAGGAATCTCTGGAAGCAGAGGGAGACGGAAGTGAGGAATTAAGCCCCTGCGGAGCCTCAGCGTTAGCCACTGGGCTTTTGGTGTTTTTAACAATCAACGCCCAGTACAGAAGCGTCAGAAACGGTAGGATCAAAAGCGGCAGGGCCAGATAAAATCGCTGCTGCTGCACAGAAGAGCTGTAAGTTTTCATGGGTTTGAATGAAGTTGATTTAAACTGTCTTGGGTGATGGCCTGATCCAGACTGTCCAGATAATCATCCAGATGGCCAGGGCTCAGATAGGGTACTTTCGATTTTTGCCCTTGAAACTGTTCCCATGGCGGGACGGGTCTTTGGTAGAGGTTGTAAAGCCCCTTTCCAAGCAGATACAGACTGCATGCTCCGGCAGTCAGCAGCACCAGGCCAAAGTAAAAGACCAGTTTTCCAGTCAGGGCCTGTCTGAAAATAAATCTTCTAAACCGCCAGCGCACGGAGCGGAGCGGGCGCCCTTCTAATTTAACCGGGCCAGTTTTGTTGGCGTTTTTTTTAGGGGGACTAAAACGGTAGAACATACGAAAGGTTTTTTACAATTAGGGTTAACCGTAGCCCGGTACTTACCGGATCTGGACCTGGATATCCTGGTTTTGCAGGGTCTTCCACTTTTCAATCAGAAACCCGTGTGGATTATTATCGCTACGGGAGACATTGCGGAGCTGGCCTTCGGTCACAAGGCTCCTGGAAACGATGCTGGTTGGCCGGATAATTTTCTGCACCGCCCATAGCTCAAATCGGTAAGGATACTGGCTGGAACTGATTCGGATGCTGTCGATCTGCAGCTGCTGACTGATGTTTCCTGAGACAATTCCGGAGTAATAGCCAGACTCTTTCAAATTATCATACTGCTTTTTGGCTGAGGCATCGGCCAGATAAAGTGCCTTGGAAAGATTCGCTTCGATGACCTTATTGTCAGGATCCAGGCTGAAAAAAAAGGTGTGGAAGCTAGCCACGTGATCTTTGGCTTCTACCTGAATGTTAGCAGTTCGCTGAGAGGCGCCCGCTTCCAGGACTTTTCCTGAGGCCAGAATATAAATTCGGTCCTGGGCGCGTTCTATCAGCCGGTAACTTTGATAGATCGTTACGCAGCAAAGTGTTATGCTTGCAATCAGCACGGTGATGCTCAGCCTGCGGCCGTAACGGAAGGCGGTGTCCATATTTTTTGCTTTGGTGAACATAGTGGTAGCGTGTTAAAAAAGAGGATAAGATTACCTGGGACGCTGCGGTCCGGGTGGCAAGCGGCCAAATCCTCCCTGCGAAGGAAAAGCAGCTCTTCCTACAGAGGTGGCGGTGTTGGCAAAAAGCGTCGTTGTTTTCAAAAGCAGCGCATTGGAGCCGCCCGCATGGATGATATAGCCTGCAACAGATGGGACTGAAAAATAGCCTACAATGCCAATAATCAGAAATATGAGGTAAGCCATGTCGTAGGTGGAAAAAAAGGTGTCACCTGCTGCTTGTATTTGGTTGATATCCAGATCAATCATCTTCTGCTGCACCGTACCAAGAATAGCGCCGAAAATATTGGCTACCGGAAGCCACAGGTAGATGTTCACATAGCGCGCGATCCATCCGGTAAGCGTATGCTGAAAGCCGTCAAAAACCGAAATGCCCAAAACAAGAGGTCCTAAGATGGCCAGCACCAGCAGCTGGAAGGTGCGAAGGGTGTTGATGCACAGCGCGGCTGCTTCAAAAAGTACGCGGAGAATCTCGCTAAGCGCGGCCTTGATTGAGTTTCGGAAGTTGTAGGACTGCTTGGCCATGTAGAATTTGATGTCATTGGACAAACCGTCTGTGAAACCCTCTGCATAGCCTTCTCCGTACGTATAGCGAAGCCACTTTTCCCGGTCCCCTTTCTGATCATCCCCTACATACATCTGCCAGAAATCTGAATTTTTGATAGCCAGTTCTTTCTGTTTTAAAAGCAGAGCGATGGCTTTATCTGAATTTGTGACCATCCCCGAGGTGGCGCGCACGGTCGGCGAGAGTATGCCGTTCATCAGCGCGATCACCGAGGGAAAGACAAGAATCGCAAAACCAAGCGCAAACGGGCGCAGAAGCGGGTAAACATCGACCGGTTCGGCGCTGGCAATATGGCGCCACACCCGGGAGCCGATATAAAACAAGGCTGCAAAACCTGCAAGACCCCTTCCGACGCTGATCAGATCTGCGCAGAGCGGAAGCATCTGCTGGTAGAGCTCATCCAGTACCCCGTTCAGGCCACGGATCTGACTCTCATAGCCCTGAGCCCTGACTGGCGCTGTGTCTAAGAGCAACGCTGCAACCGGCAAAAGAAGGTTTTTAAACGTTTTCAATGGAGACAAATTTTAAGGTTCAATGCCAAATAACTGTTTGGAGCTCTGCGCGTCCTGCCGCTCGTTTCTGCGCTGAGCTGAAAGCACTGCGGCAGTGCCATTAAATTGTTTGAGAAAAGTGAGCTGACTGGTCACATCCTGGTGGATTTGATCAATCATTTTAAGCCGTTCATCGTCCGAGGCCCGAAGTTTTCCCTCCGTCAGTACCAAAAGCAGAGCATCCAGATGTTGAAGGCTTTGCGAAGAGAGCTTTGCGTACAACTGCTCTGCGAGCTGGGTTTCAACCTGATCCAAACCCTCTTGTACGGACAACCAATTGCGCGCTTTCCTGCATTCTTGCAGGATGGCAAGCTGGGCGCTGATGATCTGCTGGACCCTGGCGTAGTTTTTGACAGCTGGGCTAGCCTTAAGCAGTCCGTCCAAAAAGGCCTGATGTAGTTTGAAATTCCCTTCGGAAAGATTCTTAATGGTATTGTATCCTTTTTCCAGAATCTCATACCCTTTTTTTAGCTCCTCTAATATTTTACGAAGCTCATCAAGCTTTTCGATGTTTAAAATCAGCTGGGTGACCTCAGCAGTCTGAGACTTGGCCTGCGGCCTTGCCACTAGAAGGACACACACAAGTGTCCATAAAACCTTTCTCATCTTTCTTCATTTATGCCACTAAAAGCGCGGCGGGTTTGGATCTGCATTTCTTCGTTTTGCCGCTGGGCATCGAGAGTCAATAGACCCTCTTGAAGCCTGGCAGCCGCTGTGTAAGCAGCCTGCATCTTCTGAAAGCAGGTCTCGAGCTGAACTAAACGCTGCTGGTCATCCATCTGAAAGTTGCCATTGCCCAGTATGCCAAGCATCATAATCAGCACGCTCTGTCCTTCCTGGTATAGTCCTGAAAGTATCCGGGCGGAGTAGTCCAGTTCTGAGCGCTGAATATGCTGCTTTCCGGCAAGCGCGGAGGGAAGCTGCCGGCAGATTTGGTTGAGTCTGCCGTGCATATCGGTAATTTGTCTCAGGCGAGGCGAGCCGCGTATGGAAGCAGAAACGATCCAAAGCGAGTCGAGCCGGTTTTTGTGCAGACTAAATTCTGACTCTTTTAGGTTTGAAATCGTGCTTAACCCTTCTTTTGCAAGGCGGTATCCCTTTTCGGTAAGTTCCAGATAAATTTTCAGCTCAGCGATCTGCGTTTGAAGATACTGTTTCTGCGTGCGGTTCTGCTGCAGCCATTCCCGAAGCCTTTGCGCACTGAGCAACGGATTTATAGCCATGGTGAAAAGTACCATTAGAAAGCTTAACCTCATAGGTATTTCTGTTTAGGGCAGACCGTAAAGCTTCCGGATCATGCCGTTGTCTTCCGAACTTTTTTCCCGCGACAGTGCCAGCAGCATATTCTGTTCGGTGAACCGCGTCAGATCTTCATAAAGCTGCTGGGTCGATTCGGCTGCCTGGTTGATGAGTGCCAGGCGCTGAGAGTCACTCATTTGCGTAAGATCAGAACCGATCGCCAGCGTGAGCATATCGGTAGTTTTAGCCGTCTGGTCCATAAGTCCAGTATAGACCGACTGCATGTAAAGCAGTTCGGGTGCAGTAAAATGGGTGCTGCTTGTTAAGACTGCCCACGCTTTTTGATACTGTTCAACAATTCGCACTTGCTGCTGAGCGATCTGCTTGACCTTGAAATAATAAGCAATCACTTCTTTTACTTTCCGAAGCTCCTGATAATACTCTTGGTACAGATCACGCTGCTTGCGCACCCAGTCTTCGATCTGATCCAGTTTTAATTTGGTCATAGTATTTTCCAGCGCTTTCTGCGCGTTCTGCAGCTTGATCACAGCGTTTTGCCGCCGTTGGATCAACAAATCCACAGCCCGCACGACTCTTCTAATCGCTGCCTTGATGATGGCTGCCCACGGATTGGCGGCCTTTGCCTGTGGGACAGGCGTAAGTACTGCCAGGGCAAGAACCATAAAAAATAAGATCCTGTATTTCATTTTTAATCTTAGGTTATCTGTTTTGCCGCATCTGTGCTGCCAGCACTGCGATGCCTTTCTGAACACTGCCGTACTGCCGGGCAAACTGTTCGACTTTTAATTTTTCGGTCTGTTCGGTCGTGTAGCATAGGTATTCTTCCAGACTAACCTCAGTGCGATACACCCGTGAGACCGCGCCGGCCAGGCTGATGAAGACCTCCTTGTATTTTCGAAGCGGATCATTGGCCTTGTTCACAGAGAGCGTCTGGGCTTTCTCATTTTCTGTCAGGCCCAAAAGTTTTTGGATGTCCTCGAACTTGTTTTGGTATTTGCTTTGATCCAGAAGAATCTTGCAGTCCGAGTTATTGATAATGGCCTGTTTGACAACGGGCGAGGAGATGATGTCCTCGATTTCCTGGGTAACTACAATGGCTTCTCCGAAAAATTTGCGCACGGTCTTAAACACGTACTGCACATACTGGGCCATGCCCTCCTTGGCAATCGCTTTCCATGCTTCCTCGATCAAAATCAGCTTTCGGATACCGATCAGACGCCGCATCTTACTGATAAAAACCTCCATGATAATCAAGGTTACTACCGGAAAAAGTACCGGGTGATTCTGAATAGCATCCAGCTCAAAGACGATGAACCGCTCGTTTAAAAGGTCCAGATTCTGCGTGGCGTTTAAAAGGTAATCATAATCACCGCCGCGGTAGTAAGGACGGAGCACATACAAAAAATTGTGAAGGTCAAAATCACTTTCTTTCACACCATCTGCATCGATCTGTTGGCCAAATTCATCTCTTAGAAAAACGTAGAAGGAATCAAAGCATGGGAAAAGATTCGGATGCCGTTCCAGGTGCTCGTAGAAGGCACTCAGCGAGTTGGAAAGGGCCACATACTCCGATCGTTTGTAGCGCTCATCGTCCTTTTTCCAAAGCGCTACCAGCAGCGTCTTGATGCTCTCCTTTTTTTCGGTATCCAGGGTTTGACCGCTGCTTAAATGAAAGGGATTAAAGCAAAGTGGAGTCTTTTCGCTGTAGGTGAAATAGTAACCGCCGACCAGCTCGCATAACCCCTTGTAGCTGTGTCCGACATCGACCAGTACAATATGGGCGCCGGTTTCATAGTAACTGCGCACCAGGTGGTTTGTAAAAAAGCTTTTTCCGCTTCCTGACGGGCCGATGATAAACTTGTTTCTGTTGGTACAGATACCCAGTTCAATCGGCTCGTCGGAAAGGTCAACTTGCACGGGTTTGCCGGTGAGCCGGTCGCCGAGTCGGAGCCCTACCGGACTTGGAGAGCTTCTGTAGCTTGTCTCCATATTCAAAAAACAGGCTGCTTGCTCTGCAAAGGTATCTAAGGTCTCATTCAGCGGCAAGTCGGCCTGATTGCCTGGAATACCGGCCCAAAAGAGCTGTGGAGCACCAACGGTCTCCACTTTTGCTACCGCATCCAGCTGCGCGAGCGCAGAGGAGACTTTACTTTTAAGGTCCTTAAGATGATTTTTGTTTTCGGTCCAGGCCAGCACATTAAAATGTGCTTTGACTGGAAGACGCTGCTGACTGATCGCTTCATTCAAAAAATCGTTTGTGGCTTCTAAAGCCAGCGCATTCTCACGCGCATGCAGCGAAAGTGACTGCAGACGAAGTCTTTTGCTTTCAAGTTTTTTAAGCGTTGCGGCCGTATCTTCGATCAGCACATACTGATTGAGGATATGATTACAGTCCAGCAGAAGTCCTAAACAACTTGCAAAACCGGTTATAAAGTCGCTGCCTGTACTGCTGTATTTTTCGTAGCGTTCCCAAGGGCCGCACTGAGATGGCATGTCCTGCAGATCGGCCAGTGAATAAAGCTGGCAATGCCGGTCACCGACACGCAGTCCGTCCTTGAATTCAATATCGCGGATCAGTCTGGCTTTCTCTCCGGCCTGAAGGTAAGCATAGCGTTCGATAAGCCCGCTTTGGCTACGGCTGCTCCAAAGCTCCTGATCCGTAAGCTGGCGCATCTGACAAAGTCCTGAATCGACAAGGATCCTTTTGAACTGGGAGGCGCTGTCTGAAAAATCATGAAGCGCCTGTTCATCCAGAAGCTCGGAAGGGAACGGGCTGCCTGAGATCAGGTTTGACGCCAGCGAGCTGGCCGGTTTTCTGCTGGCCGCTTTTTTGGTAAGCATCACATAGCAGGTGTGATCCAAATACGGTCTTCCTGAAAAAAAACGGTCAGAGCTTTGAGAAAGAAAGCTTTGCTGCGGGCTCTCAGATCCTGGATTGAATTTTTTTTCCAAAAACCAGTCCTGTTTATGGCAAATGCTTCCGGCAGGCAGTATCTTGATTGCTTTGACCCAGCGCTGGTGCAGGATCTCATACTGCTGTTGTGAAAGCGAAAAAATTTCCGGTAGCGTCAGCTCGAAAGCAAGGGTCATATCACCTTGCTTGGAAATGATACAGCCATGTTCGATGTCAAATATCGGAAGAGCCTGATCTATTAATTTTTCCATGGGGTTGAAACTTTAATAACGATGATTGGCCCCTTAGAGGGCGAAATGAAGCGGTCGACCGTGAGCGTACGGATTTTGGGATCTTTCTTTTGGCCAGGGCTTTGGTAAGGCCGTGCTCCCCGAAGGTTGCATTCATATGGTAAATCAAAAGCGTGCATCCGCCTCCAAGAAAAACGGTTATGGCAAGGCTTAGAAAGGTGTTGACTCTAAACATGTATAGTACCGCATATAAGAGCAGCAGCGAGAATGCAGCAGCTGCCAAATAGGCGATGTACTGCCCCTGTAAGCCTTTAAAAAGAATACTTTTGTTAATACCCTTGTTGATTTCATAGGATTTACGCATCTGTGTTAGTTTTAAGATAGACCGGAGACAATACGCTCCGGCCTATACGCACCCATTACACACCGAAAAAGGACTGAAGAACTGTGGCTACGACCACCAGGAAAATGCAGCTTCCAAACCAGGCAGCGGCTACCTTACCGGTATCGCTATCTCCTCCGTTCCATTTTTGAAAAACTTTCACAGCACCAACAAGACCCAAAACAGCACCGATCGCATACATCAGATTGGTTCCTGGCTCAAAATAGGAGCGTACTTTGGTGTTGGCTTCCTCGATGCCGGCGGCACCATCTTGCCCGGCTGCAAATGCTGCTGATACGAGCAGCAGAGCAGCAGTCAGCAGTTTTTTCCTGCTTTTAAACATCCATCCTCTCATTTTCTTTCCTATGATTTAAAAGTGAAACATTTCATCCGCTGACTGGTTTTTCCAGGCCGCTTCCTGGCTTTTCAGGAAGGGGCCCGAAAACCAAAAACCTTACTGCAGTGTCCAGATCATCCTCAATTCCTGCTCACTTAACTGCAGAAGGCCTTGTTCTTCCCATTCCGCGCCAAGCCAAGTATTGACCGAAAGCTGGAAGGGTGTATCGTTCAAGGCGGTGTAGCCGCTCAGAATTTTTTGAAGTGTTAATAGGATTTTTGTCCGCTCCTGGTTTTTACTTACCGCCAGAGTAAGAGCGTCCTTCAACGCAAAGACCAACTCTTCCACCTGCTGCATCAGCGCCGGGTCTGGAAGCGGAGGATCTTCCCTGATTTCCATTTCAGGATCCGGAATCTCTGATGTGATTTGCTGGGTTGGTCCTGGTGCTACATCTTGAAAGTGGTCAGGCTGCGGGGTTAAGTCAGCTAGCTCTCTTTCTGCCGAGCCAAACCGCGCTATGATATTCTTGCGGTAAAATTTCAGCCCGACCAGAAAATAGTAGACAAGCAGAAGTACACCGGTTACGGCAATATAATCTGCCCAAGGATTGGAAAGAGTGAACATAGCATTTGTAGGTTGGTTTAACATTTACACGGGACATCGGAAGAATAATCCCTCGCCCATAAGCATGTTACAAACTTAGCAGGCAGTTGAACGGCAATAAAGTGCAATTTTATTGCACCTCAGCTGCACCCTTAATTTTTGTTGGCTAGGAAAAATAGTCTTGGCTTTGTATGTGACATTTGGATATCTTGCAGTGAGCATCTATGCGAAAGAAAATTTTTTAATTCTCAGAGGTCAAAAAGGGGAGTAAAGTCAAAACAGCTAAAATTAGCGGGATTGGCGAATTTTGGTTTTAAACTAATTTATAAATACAGTAGGTAGGTCGAAATCTTTTATAAGTTGCCTCCTTACCCTAATTATATGTTACATTTTCTATAAGATACTTAGCAATGAATTTGTCTATTGAACAATTGTTTATTTCGTATAAACCATCATCCGATTATTGAATGACTAACGAGGAGTAAATTCCTAAAAAGATACTTTATTTTATTCCCTTGAAAAAATCTTCGAAGGAAATATCCATTGCCTTAAGCACTTTAAATAAGCTACTAAGTCTTAAATCTTCGCTTCCCTTTTCATATTTTCCATATTGTGATCTACCTATGTTTTTATCATAAGCGAAAACCTCATAATTGGAATATCCAAGGTTCACTCGAACCTCCCTCATTCTGTCACCTACTTTTTCGATGAATTCATCGAATTCAGGATTTGTTTCTTTTACTTTCTTCATTTTCGCCATGCTCAAAGTAATATAGAAACCCTGACTTTCATTACTCTTATATAATTACTCTTAATTAAATACATCAAATTAAGAGTAATTAATTTTGAATATTGTTTTTGATTTATTAATTTTGATTGTTCAATAAGTTATTGAACTTATATATTGCGATATCTTCAAAAAAATTGAAGCTCTTCGCTTTGAGTCTCAATGCTGAAACCTGAGAAATTTCAATGACTAATGAGGCGATAAGTGAAAGTAGCTCACGACCTAGGCGTGGGTTGCTCTTCTTATTCGTAGTCAGGCTTCTCAGGGCCACAGCATGATTAAGTTGGGTTCCACGCCATTTTCTTCTAATGAACCTACTTAACAAAGACTCATTTAGTAACAATTTAGCACGTTCCATGCTTCGTTTGAAGCCTTAAAACTTGTTACAATGAGAAATCGTCTTATCTATCGCCTAATCATCCGCAAGCCGGAGTAAATCTCTCTGAATTTTCCAGCTTTTGAAGATGCTAGTTTTCTGTCATATCCGGAAGACACGGGAAGCCTGTTGTCTCAACTGCTGAAAATACACAAAGATATTGTCCTCTATTTCACTCCTAAATTAAATTGCAATGAAATTGTTTTATTGCTCTCCGGGAAAAAGACTGTCTGTTTTAGTCCGCACCGCATTCATTTATATGATCCTTGCTGCCGGCCCGAAAGTCAGAGCGCAGCCATCTTTTATCATCCAGGGGAAAGTCCTGGCTGCTGTGGATCAGACGCCCCTGGTAGGCGCTAACATTCAGCTCAGGCAAACCACGGTGGGTACAACCACTGATAGCCAGGGAGCATTCGCGCTGAACGCAGCACAATCGTCAGTTAGACTTACGGCGTCATTTATAGGCTACCGTTCGTTAGACACCGTGGTAACACTGCCACTGCGCAGGCCGCTGATCCTTGTTTTGAGCCCGGATCCATCCCTGCTGCAGGAGGTCAAGGTATCGACAGGATACTGGGAGTCAATCCGTCAATTGAGTACGGGTGCGATCAGTAAAGTTTCTTCTGAAACCATTCAGAAACAGCCGGTGACCAATGTGCTAGAAGCATTGTCTGGCCGTATGCCCGGTGTTTCAATCCAACAGACCAGTGGTCTGGCCGGAGCTCCCATAAATATTTCCATCCGGGGACAAAACAGCCTTCGCGCAGACGGAAATAATCCGTTGTATGTGGTTGACGGTATCCCTTTCAGTGGCAGTATTGCAGCAGGTCTGGCCGGAGAGCTTTACAGCGGAAACATCAGTCCGCTGAATAGCCTGAATCCATCCGACATTGAAAGCATTGAAATTCTTAAGGATGCCGATGCCACGGCAATCTACGGATCACGCGGAGCCAACGGGGTTGTGCTGATCACCACTAAAAAAGGACGGCAGGGTAGGGCCGAATTAGAAATCAATTTTTCACAAGGAGCAGGCCGAATTTCCAGAAAAATGAAGCTTTTGACTACACCCCAGTACCTTCAGATGCGCCGCGAAGCATTCGCAAATGACGGAGTCGAACCGACGCTCAGCAGTGCGCCGGACCTTTTGAGCTGGGATACGAACCGGTATACAGATTGGCAAAAGGAGCTTGTGGGTAAGACATCCAGCTCGACCAATGCTCAGGCGCAGCTTAGCGCAGGGAATGAAACGACGCACTTTACCCTTAGTGGCAGCCTGCACCGTGAGACAACGGTTTTTCCTGGGGATTTCGCTTACCTGCGTGGGGCTGGTCATTTGCAGCTGCGGCATACAACCACTGACCAGCGGCTGAAAATAAACCTGTCCGTTACTTATGTGGCTGATAAAAATAATCTTATGCGCCAGAATCTGGCCAGCCAGGCTCTAACGATCGCGCCGAATGCCCCAGAGGTGTATTTACCTTCCGGGGAGCTGAACTGGGCGGCTTCAAGCTGGCAGAACCCGATGAGCTATCTTAGACAAACTTACAAGGCACTCAATGACAATCTGCTCAGTAGTATGACCGTAAGCTACCGTCTGTTTTCCGGTTTGGATTTTAAAGTAAGCAGCGGTTTCACTACACTCAATACCAGCCAGCAGACCAGCTCGCCGGTTAGCTACTTTAATCCGGCCTACGGGGTTAAAAATGGAGAAGCTTCTTTTGCCACAGCCCTTGTTAAAACCTGGATAGCCGAACCTCAGCTTCAATACGAAAAGGCGGTAGGGCCGGGAACGCTCAGTGTTCTAGCCGGAATGACCTTTCAGCAGAATAAACTTCGTAACCAGACCCTTTATGCAACCGGCTACAGCAGCGATGCGATGCTTGGCACCAGCAGCGCGGCCGCTTCTGTGCTGGTGAACGCTGACAATCAGAGTGAATACCGGTACCGAGGTATTTACAGCAGACTGAACTACAGCCTAAAGGATAAATACCTGCTGAACCTGACCGCGCGCCGGGACGGATCCAGCCGCTTTGGTCCTAACCGCCAATACGCCAATTTTGCTGCCGCGGGGCTAGGCTGGCTTTTCTACCAGGAAAATTTCATAAAAAAAGCAGTGCCTTTTCTAAGCTTTGGCAAGATACGGGCCTCCTACGGAAGCAGCGGCAGTGACCAGATTCCCGACTACGGCTTTTTAGATACGTACTCCTCGACCGCATACAGTTATAACGGGCAGAAAGGATTATATCCCACCAGGCTGGTGAATGCAGATTTTTCCTGGGAGAAAAGCCGTAAACTGGATATTGCGCTGGAAGCCGGTCTGTTCCAGGACCGTATCCGCCTAACAGCCGACTGGTTTAACAATGTATCCTCCGGGCAATTGGTTGGCTATCCTTTATCAGCGGTTACAGGACAGGCTCAGATACAATACAATTTGCCGGCAAGGGTACGAAACAGCGGCTGGGAGTTTGAAGTTCAGACGCAGTATCTTCGCACAGCATCTTTGCAGTGGAGTGGCACGATAAACCTTACCATTCCGAAAAACAAGCTGATCGATTATCCAGGTCTTCAAGGGTCTTCCTATGCGAATACCTATGCGATCGGTGAGCCGCTCAGCATCCGCAAGACCTATGAGTATTTAGGTGTCGACCCGGCCAGCGGAATCTACCGGTTCAAGGACACAGATAACAGCGGAAGTTTCAATGCGCTAGACCGGACTGCCATAGTCTTTACCGGACAGCGCTTCTTTGGAGGGCTAGGCAATACAGTCCGCTACCAGGGCCTTGAACTGGATGTGTTTTTTCAATTTGTCAAGCAGACCGGAGCCAATTACCGGAGAGATGTATTTGGACTGCCCGGCGCCTGGGGGCTGAATAATTCGAATCAGCCGGCGGACGTACTTGACCGCTGGCAAAAAACGGGTGATCTGACAAGCAACCAGAAGTTCTCACAGAACTACGCCATAAGCAATCCAGTCTATAAGCAGTTCACCGAAGCCCGAAGCTACGGTGAAAACAGCTACAGCGATGCCTCTTTCATTCGGCTGAAAAACGTATCGCTCTCCTGGCGCGTGCCGCTGCGTACGAGCGCAAAAGCGGGACTGGTCGGGCCCAGAATATTTATACAAGCGCAAAATGTACTAACCTTTACGCGCTACAAGGGATGGGATCCCGAGCAGGCTTCGGTAGGGTACCTGCCACCGCTGCGTGTGCTATCAGCCGGAATCAATCAGGTGTTTTAATACGAAGCAAACAGACGATGAAAACAACGAACCTACTAAGAAAGCGCATGTATATGCCTGCTACGATTGCGTTTCTACTAAGCAGCTGCAGTGACTGGGTCGCAGCGCCTGCGCCTGTTTCGCAGCTTTCCAGCAGCAGTGTCTATCAGGACGATGCCACCGCGTCAGCTGCGATGGCTGGCGTATACATTCAGATGATGTCCAGTGCTTCTTATTTTGCCAGCGGGGGCGCAGGAAGCATTACCGTGCTGGCTGGTCTTTCGGCAGACGAGCTCGAAAGCCAGGCTACTGCGACCAGCGGAATTACTTTTTATAACAATGCACTCGACCGCTTCAATACGGATAATGCTAGGCTCTGGCAACAAGCATACAAGACGATTTACTATGCCAATTCAGTGCTAGAAGGTTTGCAGAAATCTCAAAGCGTTTCACAGTCCGTCCGCGGGCGGCTTACCGGTGAAGCGCTTTTTCTAAGGGCGTTCTGTCATTTCTATCTGGTAAACCTTTATGGTGATGTTCCACTGGTACTCTCAACGGATTACCAGCATAATCAAACCATAGCAAGGGCGGCAATAGATTCTGTCTATGCTCAAATTCTTTCTGATCTGACGGTTGCGAAGACTGCCCTTGCCACGGATTTTAGCCTTGATCAGGGGCAACGCATCCGGCCCAATGCACGCGCGGTGGCAGCCTTTCTGGCAAGAGTTTATTTATACCGAAAGCAATGGCAGAAAGCTGCTGACCAGGCTAGTGAGCTGATCGGAGCGGTATCAGACTTTCAGTTGACCGCAGTGGACAGCGTTTTTTTGAAGAACAGTAAAGAAGCGATCTGGCAATTGATGCCCGTATCACCGGTTCTAAACACCTTCGAAGGAAATACTTTTGTGCTTAACGCGGCACCGACAAGTATAAGTCTGCACGCCGGGCTGGCAAAACAGTTTCTTACCACAGATTTAAGAAACCGCTGGATCGGCCGGGTCAGTGCTCAAAACCAGCTTTTTTACTTTCCCTATAAATACAAGATCCGCACCGGGACACCGGTTCAGGAATATTCGATGGTGCTAAGGCTGGCCGAACAGTACCTGATTCGCGCTGAAGCGTATGCGCACCTGGGACAAAACCAACGGGCCGTCCAGGATCTGGATCACATCCGCCAGCGGGCAGGACTTGTGGCATTTGGGCCGGAGGCTTTGCAGCTGACCCAAGAAGCGCTCTTAGATTCGGTCTATCAGCAGCGCCGGCTGGAGCTTTTTTGTGAGTGGGGGCACCGATGGTTTGATCTGAAAAGAACTGGTCACGCCGGGCGCAAGCTCACCGAAAGCAAGACCATCCGCTGGCAAGAAAGCGCTGGTTTGTATCCGATTCCTGACAGTGAGATCCAGCTCAACAGCGCTCTGATCCAAAACCCGGGTTACTAAACAGACACCAAACAGTCATTTTTCATATTATCCCAGTACAATGAAAAAGCTTATTTTAATTTTATTCCTTTCCTTTCTGTTCCGCCCGTTTCACGGCCAGGCGCAGCCAACGTCTGTAAAGCCTGTTAAGATAGGTGACTCGCTCAAAGACCATGTGCTCAGCGGTGTGATCAACCATCCCAAATCACAGCTTCCGCTGGCTGATTTTCAGGGTAAACTGCTGATCATGGAGTTTTGGTCTACGACCTGTGGTGCGTGCATTAAAATGTGGCCCAAGCTTTTAGAACTTCAAAAAAAATTCGATGGACAGATACAGATCGTTTTGGTCAATACGTACCAGGGGGCACCGCTGGTGCGCAAAGCGATCGAAAAACGAAAAAAACTGGCCGGTGTACAGATGACACTTCCGATCGCGTGTGCCGATTCGGTGACTGGAAAACAGCTCTTTCCGCACAGCGGCGTACCCTTTGTGGTATGGGTAGATCCGAAGGGAATTGTCAGATCCATCAGTCTTTCCCAGGATCTGACAGAAGCAAAAATTCAGGCGATGCTCAGCGGTCAGATGCCTGAAATGTCGGGTTACATTGGCAACAATGAATTTATTCATCCGGACTTTTCAAAACCTTTGATAGGTGATAGTGCTGTGATGGCGCTGAGTCCGCTGACGCATTACTCGGGCCTGAGTCTGGCAGACAGACGCATCTGGCCGGGTTTTGGAATCAGTCGAAACCAAAAAACGAAACGTTCCTACGCCATTGGCTCAAATTATTCGCCTCAGGAACTATACCGTCTGGCGTACAGCAGTGATTCGACCTTTCACGGAGACATTGAACTGATCCAGCTGAACCGGGTAGAAATTAATCTGAGCGATTCGACCAAATATCTCTATCAGCTCATTACGCCGGAAGTATCCAAAAGGAAGGTTCAAATACAAATGCAGGCGGATCTTCAGCGTCTGTTTCCCGCCACAGTACGCTGGGAAAAACGTGTGAAACCCTGTCTGGTGCTCCGTATGCAGGATAGCAGCGCTGTTCGGTGCACAAATCCAAAGGATGTACGCTTCCTGTTGGACGAAAATCAGTGGGTTATTAACGGAGTCAGTGTGAAATATGCGCTGCTATCGCTGCTGGCTATGACTCCATACCACTACTCAGAGTATCCGATCCTGGACGAGACAGGATATAAGGGGCTGCTGGGGGGTATAAACATCGAGGCTGACATTTACGATCCTAAAAAACTGGATGCCGCGCTCTCAAAGTATAAAATGAGCTTTAAAATTGAGCCCAGAGAAGTGAGAGTCCTGGTAGTGGACCAGCTTAGTGAAGAGACGCTTCAATCCCGCGCCTCTCCGGTTGACTAAACAGCCGCATGATCTTTTCTGCCGGCAGGCGCATCAGATCTGAGGCAGTGTGAAAAGAGCAAGTGTCCGTTCATAGAGTACAGCCAATTGATTTTCATGTACCAGTATCCCGCGTATGGAGGTGCCCTTTGGATCGGGAAGGTAAAAACTGTGCAGATATTTTCCACTGGCGGTGCTATAAACATCAATGGCCGTTTCGAAATCATTTCGCCTGCGGTCATCGTTATCTGCGCGGATCTTCGAATAAATGAAAAGCCGTTGGCCGGAAAGTGTGGCAAGGCGGTTGACCATCAGGGGTGCGGAGCTCATTTTGAGCGCTCCGCTGGATTTGATCCAACGGGCCTGAACTACCGCATGTGCATTGGTGTCAATCGTTTGATAAGACCTTGTTTGCCGAAGCGAAGAGTCGCTTATGGAAAACCGGTTTTGATAAAAGTAGACATACGCAAACCGGTTTGTTTTCGGGTCGTAAACCATGGTCCCGTCGGTCGAGAAAAGTGGATCTCCCTGCTTTTTCAAAAAAGCTGGGGAGACCCAAGGCCGTTTGCCCCGCGTGTGTAGCCCGATCACAAAACGCTGGTTTTGAACGGCGCGGAACAAAACAGTACTTGCTGAGACGGGAAGATACTCGTCCAGCGTCAGCGGGGAGGCTGGACTGAAAGGGCCTTTCCGGGCTTTCCAGGTTTGTGTGCTGCCCAGCCAGAGCGTGTGGAGCTGGGGATCGGTAAGAAAAAACTGGGACCCAAACAGGGTAAGTCTGGATTTTACGGCCTCAAAGGAAGTATCGGTACTAATGCGTATATGAACCGTATCGGGCGTTTGAAGATTGATTTGGACCGCATGCAAAGGCGCCCGCACATTCCCAAGTAAAATTGCGGTTGAATTAAATCCGGCCAGGTAATAGGAGTTATAACCTAGTGGCACGTGCCGGATCAGGACTGGGGTAGCAGCATAGCGTCTTTTAAATCCATAATGTCCCTGGGGCTGCTGCCGCGATAGCAGGTAGAGAATAGCGATGCCAGCCGCTGAAATTAGCAGGGCCAGCATCACGAAACGTTCTTTGAAATATTGTAACATCATGTGAATTAGTTAAGTGGAACTGTAAAAAAGGCCCTGATGAACAAGGTCATCAGGGCCCTAACAAGTCAGAAACCGTCGTCTAAGGTTTTCTTAGCACGGCTTCCGGGTTTGCGCAGTCCGCCTGACTGCTGTGCGCGGTGATGGTCTGACCACCCGAGTTAAACGAGCAGGCCGCGCCTGAAATCAGACCACATTCATCTTCCACTTCGCCCGCCACACATTCATTGGCCGCATTGCGTCCCCAGGCCTGCTGCGCTGGTTGTTTCAGGGTTGACGCGCTCGCAAGAGCCGCTGAAAGTCCGATAACCGCTGCCAGTACAGGCAGTAATCTTTTTTTACTTTGCATTTTCATTAGTGAAATTGTTTTGGATTGTACCTACTCTGTTCCAGGTTTTCGGTTTGCCCTGATTCCACGCGCATGAGAATATCATTCAGCGGCTATCTGCTGCTTGGCCGGGTATACCCACAGCGCCGTCAGGGCCAGGCCAGCGAAAACAAGATTGAAATACAGATGCTGCTGCCAGCTCATTTTTTCTAAAATTCCGCCGCAGCTGCAGGGAACATTTGGACTGAAAGCAAGCAAGATGGATATGTAGCCTGAAAAAAGATTCATTAAAACACAGGAGAGCAAAAGCCCAATCCTTCGGGTAGAAGGCGCAGACAACAGCGCCACGATCACCAGCTCGGTGAGTGGAACCAGCCAGATGACAAGCCGCGCGTAGGAGGAAAGCAGGGGAGATTGACGGGTCTGAACATCAAATTTTTCCATATCCAGGAGTTTGCTCGCCGCGGCATAAACAAATAAGAGAATAAGTAAAAGGCTGACGGTGTTGACAAAGGTGGTCCTGGTTTTCAAAGAAGGTTTTAAAGACCGAAGAATTGCTAGAGCCTGCATGGTACTTGGATTGGGTGAAACAAAAGTGGCCATCACCCTGGCTTCCGAAAGTACTTTCAGGGTGATGGCGTAAAAGTAGGCGTTCAATGCCCGGCCCTGCGAGCAGCTTACCCGTGTAAATTTGATCCGGATTATGGCTTTACTCAGAGGCTAACCCAGGATTTAGTTTCTTTTTAGTCCCCGGATTTCACTTACACGTTTGGCGGCTACACCCAGAAAGCAGGCGATGTCTTTCACCGGAATCCGGTGCGCAGGAAAATGCTTTTCGAATTTCCTATAGGCCTGCTCCAGCGGAAGCAGTAGCAGGTGACTGATTAGATCACTGACTGCTGCCTCTTTACGCTGGATGCTGTTTAAGAGCGGATAGGTTTCCGGGAAGCGGTCTAAAAGAAGACCGGCATGTTTATCGCTTAGGGTAAATACCGTCGTATTTTCCAGTGTAATCAGATATTCTGCGGGCAGCATCGGCTCGTAGGGGCTCGGTTTGAAGATAATAATTTCCCCTTCCTGCCAAAAACGGGTAATATACTCGCGGCCATTTCGGTTGAAATAACAGGCTTTCAATAGACCGGTTTGTACAAACATCGCATTTCCGGAGGGGGAAGGGAGCCGCAGCGGTTGCCCCTTTTGTAAATGGAGTTCCCTAAGATGGGTACTGATCGCCTTTTTTAACTCAGAACTCAGGCTGACCTCACCGCTAAGTGATTCTAATAAGGTTTGTATGTTCATACCGGCAAGTTTAGTGGGGTTAGAATTGTTTTAGGGAAGCGCACAGTTTTTCAAACAGTACAAGCATGTGCTTTTTATCACGGTCCTCTGGGCTGGAAACTTTTCGCCGAAGGCTATCCGCTGAAATGTGCTCGGCTTTTTCAGTCCGGATCCAACCGCTCACCTGGCGGCACAATTCACTGGTGGAAATATCCCGTACCACGCCGCAGTCCAGCAGTACCCGGATGAGCACAGCAATCTGATCGACACTCATGCCTAGTTTAATCTTTGAATCGGTAGGCAGGTTCTCGCCAGCGTGACCGCCCGGACACTCCGCCTGAGCAATCCAACGGGCCTTGTTTTTGAAAAAGCTGATCTCGTGACTAAACCATCGTCCGATCAGCTTCTTTAAATCCGGCGATGCGCTCGTTAGCCTGACAGAAGGTTTTTTAGGAAGCTGCTTGAAGTTCTTATATTCAAAAAGAAGCAGTTCGAATCGCCTGGATTCAGACCCGGCTGATTCCATATTTTTCGCTACAAGAGCCGTGTAATACGATGCGAAAATCTTTTTGTTAAAATTGTAGTAAACCAGCAGCGCAATCGCCTGCTGATCTAACAGTGATTGGCCTGGCTGCCGCAGCAATGTATCCAGTGCGTTTACGAGTGCTTTCCGGTAGTGAAGATCGCGGAAGGTATAGGGCAGCGGACGGTGAAGGGTTAAATCCTGAAAACTTTCAAGCAGTAGCTGTAACAGTCCGGCATCCCCAATCCTTTCAATCAGCAGGGGTTTGATTTCGCTGGCGCGTGTAGTGAGCAGGGCACGGCAGTTTTCAAGATACGGAAGCGGTATCGTTTGGTCTAAATCGACCGAAGGTTTTGCTTTCACCTCTAAGAAAACAATCAGTTCCCCGAGTCCTTCTGTGATAGCCAAATACAAGGTTTTTGCCGGATCACTGACAATCAACGGTGACTGGTAATGGTTATAGGCTGACTCTTGAAGTGCCCGAATTGTTCGGCCAAGGCGGCCCTGTTTCACATGCTGCTGCCCAGGGTGGGAGGGATGTCTCACCAGGTTACGCAGATGGCTTTGAAGGATATGCTTTTTAAGTTCAAAGGTTTGTAGCATCGACTTGATTTGTTGTTCAGATAACTGATTTACATTTGTTTTGGCAGGATTGATTCTGGTTTCGATCAGATCCTCGAGCCATTCGAGCGCATTGGTTTCCTCCATCTTGCTGCGTGGTTTTTGTGGGTTACGTATAAATTAAGAGGATGTGCTGGGCGCTGTTGAATGCTTATAAAACTCCAAAGCTTCCCTGTGTAAGTCAACTATTTTATACTACTCCCCACTATTTTGTATACAGATAACCTTAGCGGTTATACGAATGAATGTGTTGAATCCCTGCGGTATCCCATGACCCGGTGTAGGAAAGGTGCGAACCGGTTGCTACTTGGTTTTTTTTAAGGATGCTTGATACGAAGGGCAGTTGTGGCTTCCCTGGTAGCCATCGCCTTACGCTGTAACCGGCCGAAAATGTTATTTTTAGGACACGCCCGTTCGGCTTTAAATTCAAGGGGTGTACACCAAGCGCCGGCTTTTCATTTGTCGTACAGCGTAATACGTTCGTATAAAAAACAGTATGAAGCGGTATAAAAAAAGTGCAGCTTCGCGGTTTGTTTTGAAGATTAAGCCTTCAACTCAAAACAGAAAGGTGTATGAAACAGATTGAACCGCAAGGATTTTGTATGATCCGCAGACCTTTGCTGCCTATCGAGGCAATTTTAAATTTCAATCGGGACCTTAAAATTAAGTCTGTAGATTTTGAAAAGAATCTACAGAAGGCTTTTTCGGACCCTTTGCTTCGGGAGGCAGTCTTTTTGGCCTCAGAGAATCTGTTTCATGGGATTTTTAGCCAGGACCAAATCAATGAACAGAAGCCATCACCAAAGATGCTGCTTGCTTTATACAGATATCTTATACGGATGAGTACAAGAGCAACTCCTTTCGGATATTTTGCAGGCATTTTTTGTGGAGAAATTTCGGAAAACACCTGCATTGTTTTTGATGAAAGTGCTGCCTGGGAAGGGACAATGCATCTTTCTTCAGTCAAAGAAGGTGATATTCAAGCGTTTTTGCTCATGCAAGATGCAGTCTTGGATCAGATCAAGTTTTATAAGAATTCGAGTCTTTACCGGCAGGCAGACACCTACCGCTATATAGAGCGTCCTACTGACGCTGGTCAGCAGCAGGCCGTACTGATGGCTATAGAAGCTGATCCAATTTTGGACCGTATCCTGGCTTTGTGCAGCTACGGTGCCCGGCTGGATCAACTCATTGAGGGGATAAGCGTTTACATGGCTTCGCCGGCAGCACGTTACTACCTGATGGATTTGATCGAGCACCAGGTGCTTGTTAGCGCTTTGGAGCTGAATGTGACCGGACCGAACTATTTGCAAAGGATGTATAAGGAGCTTAGCCAAATGAAGGGCGATGCCTTGGCCAGCACGTTGGATCTGGCAGAGCTTACAGATCTTCTCAGCAGCGCTCTGCTGCCTTCGAAGGTCAGCAGCAGGCTGCAGCAGATCTTACCGCGCCTTTCTTTTCAAAACTCTGGGCAGCAGGATCTTCTTAACGTGGACATCAAGTTTAATACCAAGCAAAGTCGCCTGGGCTCGGCAGCAGTGAAGCAGATCGGACAGGAGTATGCAGCGGTGCAGTTTTTACTGGGAGCTGAGCCGGTCTTCTCGGATCTGGATAGATTCAAAACGGAATTTTTCCGGCGCTATGAAAACAGGGAAGTGCCGCTGGTTCAGGCGCTGGACTTTGAGTCGGGGATCGGTTACGGAGATCTTCTGGCCGCATCAGCCGGTGAGCTTCCGCTGCTAGAAGGCCTTGGGCACCCGGGCCTTCACAAGCAACAAAAGAAAATCTGGGGCGGTCTGGCAGCTTTCAAAGAAAGCTTACTTAGGAGCCATTCAAACGATCCATGCGAACCGGTGGTCTTGACCGATGCGCAGTTGAGTGAACTTGCCCTCCGACCAGCTGTTCAAAATGATTTTTACTTAATGGGCAGTATTCTTTGTGAAGATCAGGACCATTTTGATCAGAACGATTATCAGTTTCTGCTCAGGTACGCCGGAGCGAATGCTGGCTTTGAGCTCATGGGAAGATTCACTCATGCAGATAAAATACTGGAAAGCCGGGTGCGGCAGGCGGCAATGCAACGGCAGCTTCGGCGCACGGACGCTATCTTTGCAGAGATTGCCCATGTTCCGGATCTTCAAGCTGCAGATGTGTTGAAACGAGCGCAGCTGTATGCTTTCGAAATTGTGTATTTGGCCAAGAGTACGCTGCCAGAAAGCAACCAGATTTTGCTTGAGGATCTGATGGTTTCTGTGCCCGATGGCCGTCAGGTCTTGCTACGCAGCCGCCGGTTACAGAAGCGTATAATTCCTTGCCGAAGCAATGCGCACAATTTTCAAAACGGTCTTCCGGCATACCGTTTTCTATGCGATGTAGCGGCTGATGAAAATCCTGTAGCGGGCCGGTGGGATTGGCAGCTCGCTGAGTTGCCTGGGTTTCTTCCGCGGGTTCAGTACAAGCATTTGGTGCTTAGTGCGGCCCAGTGGAACATTTCCCTTTCTGACTTTCAGTTAGTAAACGGCAGGCTGCATGATTTTTCAAGCCAATGGCGCACGCTTGCCGCTAAACTCTTGATTCCGGCCTTGGTATTGGTTTGCCAGGCGGATCAGGAGTTGATGCTGGATCTTCACTGCACGCCTGCGCTTGAGATTTTGCAGGGCATGCTGGAAGCTCACAAAGCCGTAAAGCTAAAAGAATTTATGTTTTCAGCTGGGCAAGGGCTACTGAAAGACAGCTCGGGTACCTATGCCAACGAAGTGGTGATTCCCTTTTTTTATCCGCTCCAACCGGTGGAAACCGTTCACAGTAGCCTGTCACTGGATCAGTACAATCTTAGCAATTTTTCGGTCGGCAGCCAGTGGCTTTCTGTTAAGTTTTACAGCTCTGCGGTAGGATTGGAAAGTTTGCTTGTTGAGTTAATTTTTCCCTTGTGCACAGAGCTTCAAAACGATGGAACCATTCATAAATGGTTTTATCTTCGCTATCAGGATCCGGATCAGCATATCCGGCTTCGTCTAAACGGTGTCAAGGAGGACTTCTGGCCGGCGGCACTTCAGAATATTCAGCAGCGTCTGCAGAGTCTGCTGAACAGTGGTGTTGTGTTCAGGATGCAGATCGATGATTACCAAAGGGAAGTTCAGCGTTATGCCGGCCTGGGCATGGAAACAGCTGAGTCTATTTTTTATCATGATAGTATCGCGGCGGCGCAACTGCTTACCCTGTGGCACTCCAATGAGGATTCAGAAAGTTCCCGTTGGCTGGCGGCCCTTCTGGGGGCTGATCTTCTGATGGATGATCTGGGTTTAACGCTGTACGAAAAGCTTGATATGGCAAAGGCTCATTGCCGGCAGCTGCTGGAATTATTTGGCGATGACAAAACCCTTCTCATCACGCTTAATGACAAGTACCGAAAACAAAGCCAGCAAATTCTATCTTTCATGAACCTTAAAAATCACTCGGAAAACGAGCCGGTAATTTTAATATTCGAAAACCGCTCCTTAGCCGTGCGTTCATTGGTATCCGGTAACGGTCAGACAGCATCATTAGCTGAACGGGCAGGTGCCATGGCCAGTGTGATCCATATGTTTCTAAATCGAATACTACTGTCTCGTCCATTGGAGCAGGAATTGGTTGTTCAGTATTATCTGTATAAATTTTATAAATCCAGTGTTAAAAAGTTGGAAAAAATCAAAAATGCCAAATAAAAAATCGGTAAAAATGTTTTTTGTGTCTGGTGTAATACTTATCTTAGAAATGCCGGTAGCCTGAGCTTTGGATACTACACCCTAGGTTTACAACCCACAATAGACGCATTGCAAGATGAACAAGCAAGAAATAACAGGAAAAATTACCTGCCTGGTAATTGATGATGACTCCACTGCGCATGAAGTTCTGGAGCAACTGATGACGCATATCAAATGGATGGTTTGTCTACCGCGTTGTTACAGTGGAATTGAGGCGGTGGAAAGAATTGCCAATGAAAAACCGGACGTAATTTTTCTGGATATCAAGATGGCCGGTTTATCAGGCCTAGAATTACTGAAAGTGCTTCCGTTGCCCAGACCGCACGTGATTATGATTTCCGGAGATGCCTCATACGCCATTGACGGATATGAGTACCAGGTGGTTGATTTTCTGTTAAAACCTTTTTCGCTTCCCCCATTAGTGCGCGCAGCATCCAAAATCAAGGAGCTGAGCATTTCCAGGACCCCGCAGCCCGAGCCGGAAAACCTTGACCCGGTCATCCGGACCGTAGCAGTCAACAGCCGTGTCAAATCTTTCAGTGGCCCAAAGTACCTATGGGTTTGGTGTGAAAAGAAGTACATCAGAATCGCATTTGACAAAATCTACGCGGTCGAAGGGGCCAAAGATTATGTGAAAATTCACTATGACGAGAGTTTTCTGATGACCTATGGAAGCTTGGGTCTTTATCAACCGAAATTACCTAAACAGTGGTTCGTTAAAATCAACCGATCTTTTCTTGTTAATAAAACATTCGTGCACCAGATCGCTAACCGCACAGTAATCCTAAGCAATAAAAAGGAGTACACCATTCCTCTCAGTATGGATCTGGATCAAATAGTGAATGAGCTGACAAACCTGTAACAATTAAACCTTAAAACCTTTTCATATGCTAGCACTCACCGAGGAACTTAAAACCTACCAAAAGGTTCTTTTTCCTCAAACCCCACAACAGAGACTGCTGATACATGTAGTCTTTTGGGCGTCTTTCGTCGCATTTCATCTGATGCTTTTTTTAGCCGGATTTGATGAACGTCTCAGCGATCCTGTGGCTCTTCCGGCATATGTGATCTACTATATTCGATTTTCACTGCTCTATTACGTGACGGTTGGCCTTTTTCGCGGCTTGAGACAGCATGTGGATGGCTTCTGGCGCCTGATTCTGCTAAGTTTAGGGGTACTAACGGCTGCTCACTTGGCTAATGTTCTTTTGTATCCTTTGTATGAGTATTTATTTGGACTTGAGCGTCTGACCAAAGGTTTTCAAACGGGTGGTTATTTTTTTTTGAATCCGCTTAGCAATGAAAACGGAAAGGTCTGGCGGTCTTTGATTATAGATCTTTCAGAATTACAACTACTGGCTCTCCCCCTGGGTATTAAGATGATGAAATATAGTACTCATTTGGTGATGAAGGAATCTGTCAGGGAAAATCAGAAACTCCAGCAGGAGCTCATTGCGCTTCGAACCTTACTGACACCGCATCTGATTTTCAATTTGCTCAACGGTGCGTCGAAAGAGTTAAGTAAATTTCCCTCGAAAGCTTCACGTTATCTCAATCATATGGCCGAAATGATCCGGTTTGCCATCTACGACATCTCGGCAGATGTCGTAGATCTGTCAAAAGAATTGGATTTTGTCAGTCAGTTTGTAGAGCTTTTCTGCATGCAAACAGCTCATAAAAGCGAAATCGTTTTCGTCAATGAATGTCCTCAGGCCGGTCGCTACCAGATTCCAACACTCGTGCTGGTCACATTGGTTGAAAATGCATTTAAACACGGTGTGCGTGCTACGCACGGAAAATCCTATGTTTTTATTGAATGCACCCTTGAGAAAGGATTTCTTGTTTGTACGATCATAAACTCCAAATCCGCTGCGGACTCATTTTTGGATCAAAATCCATCCAAGGGAATAGGGTTGGATACGATCCGCCAGACCCTTCAGCTCCGCTTTAAGGGACGGTACATTTTTGATTTTAAGGATTCGGAAAATGAGTTCTCTGTCTTTTTGAAAATTCCGTTGATTGCAAAAAGTGCCCATCCGGTATAATAATATACAGGCGTTCGTATAAAAAAGAAAATGGAATCTGGTTTATTGACTTGCTTTGAAAGGTTTATTAATCACCTAATTAATTAATAAAATAATGAAAGCGACTGATTCGACAACAACCAGAAAAGCGAAACGGTACACCATCGTCAGGCTACAGAGGCTACTGGACAAAAACTCGATGAACCTTGCCAGTACGACAACGCTGACAACCAGCGGAATTACTTGCCTGGGCACAGACAGGTAGCGGGCCTAAGAAGTTGGAGCGGCCTGCGGCTTGTTCGCCCAGCATGCCGCACTGACCCCTTCCTGGCCAGAATCGTAGGGGTGCAACCGGCTGCAAGCGTAGCTGGTTGCCCTTTGATTTACAGTACGTCGCATCGGCGCGGCAAAGTCATTTGTGCCCAGGGTTTGCACTACCGGTGCGCTCAAACCAAGCGAAAATTTTTAACCGATAAAAAACTGTATGATGACTCGCATAGTAAAAACCCGAAATAAGCAGCGTACCCAAGCTCGCATTCTGGATGCGGTAGGCGAAATTATTGAGCAATCCGGTATGCATGCAGTAGGTATTAACCTGGTTGCAAGAAAATCCGGGCATAATAAAGTTCTCATATATCGATACTTTGGCGATCTTGATCATTTGATCAGCCAATACATTCAAACGGTTTTAATCGTGCAGCTACGCGGGCAGATTACGAGCCTAGAAGCAGAACGCGGAGCAAAAGATATTTCGTTACATCTAATCAAACTGCTCGGTGAGCTCGCTGCAAACCAGAAGCTGATCTGTATTTTGCAGTGGGAAATAAGCCAGGCGCGTACGGTACGTGTGGCGCACGCGTTCGTAACAGAACTGTTTTACCGGGTGTTACCAAGGCCCGCGGCTAGCATACCAAGAAATGCACTAACCTTAATTATGTGCAGCGCTTTCACTTATTTAATCCTGCAAACTGGTAATCCGGTTGGGCCGCTCTGCACAGACCTTTCATCTCCATCAGAACTTGAGAGTCTTCAGCATGCTGTCAAGAAGATTTTAAAAAACGGAGGTTTGTAAGTAAAATAGGAACAGACACATCAAGATGCAGATTGTAAATATCTGTGAACAAGGTGTTTCCTTGTGTCTGATGATGTTCATTAATTTGGCCCAGTAAATTTTTAAGTTTAGCAACTCTGATAATATTTGTATTAGCAATCCCTTCGAAGTCAGAATTTCCTGATAAAAGGTATATTTTTTCTCGGGCTTCTTTGCACCGATTTTTCCATTGCCGAAAATACAATTGCGTTAGGAAATACATGATTTTTATTACCATGGCCAAATGGTTTTCGGCTATTTGATGAAACATGCGTTTGATGGCTTATTCGATAAGTTGAACATCGCTTAAATATCCTCGTCAAAATCAGCTGCGTAATTTTTCGACAGATTTAAGGGATAGGGTGGTGGATGTAACTTTTGTCGTCTGGTTTGACGATGCTGCTAAGCCTGAGTTTATCATTTAGGTAGGCAAAGCAATAAACAAGTATTCTTGATGAAACCTTGATAGTGATCCGTGTCTTGCTGCTGGTGATATGGCTTGGTCGGAGCCATAAATTGGCGTATTTTTTTAAAACGTCCAGGTTTGTATTCTGAAAAGGTAAGATCCTAAAACGAAATATGGAAAAGAGTTTGATGATGAATTCTTGTAACGTCCGATTGCTTGAAATGGCTCGCGAAACAAAGTTCGGATAAAGGTACAAAGATTAATATTTAATAATTGGTATGCATAATTTTGGTTGAATTCATATATACAATCCCGATCAGGTATAGAAATAGCTAAAAACTTAAATTTATACCCGATAGAGTATAATAAATTAAATTTGTTTATCTTTATACTATAAAGGGTATAATATGTCGAATTTTTCCATATTCTTAAAGGAACGCCGAAAATTGGTTGGCTTGACACAAGAAGAATTGGCCTCCAAGGCTGGCGTCGGTCTGCGTTTTATACGCGACTTGGAGCAAGGTAAGAAAACACTTCGGTTAGACAAAGTTAACCAGGTATTGGCATTGTTTGGCAAGGAAGTTGGTGTTGTCGATCCTAAACCTTAATACTATGGCTAAGCAAGCATGTGTTTACTACAAAGACAAATTTGCAGGATTCTTGATTGAAAATGATGAAGGATATACGTTCCAGTATGATAATGAGTACCTTCGATTATTGGACGCTATGCCGGTAAGCTTGACTTTACCTCTGCGAAGCGATGCATTCGAAAGCCGGATTTTGTTTCCATTCTTTGACGGCCTGATTCCTGAAGGCTGGTTATTGAATGTGGCCCAAAGCTATTGGAAGTTGAAAGGAAATGACCGCTTTGAACTATTGCTAGCGCTGTGCCGGGATACGATTGGCGCCGTAAGCATTTTGCCGCAGGAGGAGGTTAGTAATGTCTAAATGTTTTTTTTGCTATCAGGAAATAGAAAATAGTCAAATGTACCACGCCCGATGCTGCAAGAAGTTCTTTGGTACCCGCACGCTGCCGGAGCTACATCTTGATAAACATATATTAAGTGAGCTGGCGACTAGTACAGTTAACAAACGCATTGCAGTGACAGGAGTCCAGCCTAAACTTTCAGTGGATTTGGAAAAGGAAATTGGACGCGAGCGGCTAACGATCGTTGGCTTATGGGGACAATACATTCTCAAACCGCAGCATGATGAGTTTCAATTCATGCCCGAAACTGAGGATTTGACAATGCATTTGGCGGACTTACTCAAAATCAAAACCTGCCAACATGCACTAATCCCTACGACTGAGGGCAAGTTTGCCTATATCGCCAAGCGTTTTGACCGTGAGAATGGTCAGAAGATACATATTGAAGATCTCTGTCAGCTCTCAGGGTTCTTGACCGAGCAGAAATACAAAGGTTCCTATGAGAAAATAGGTAAACTGGTCGCCCAGTATTGCACTAATAAAGGTCTGGATACTCTGAATTTCTTCGAGTTAGTTTTGTTCTGTTATCTAACGGGTAATAATGATATGCACTTAAAGAACTTTTCGGTAGTCCATCAAAGCGACCATACGATTTCTCTTTCACCAGCCTACGATCTGCTCAATGTAAATTTGGTATTTCCTGATGATGCTGACGAGCTGGCGCTCACTTTAAATGGCAGGAAGAGGAAAATTACCAAAGCAGATTTCGACACTTTCTCAATGGGCCTCAGTTTGCCAGAAAAGGCGGTCTCCAATATTTACACCAAGTTTGCAGGTGCAAGCAAAAAAGTTGAGAAAATGATACAATCTTCATTTTTGCCGCAAGGGTGGAAGCAGCGGTATTTAGAAATTTGGGATACTAAATGTAAAATATTGACGGGCTGATTTCAGAAAATTGCCTCTTTTTTTAGATCTTTTAATAATGTCAAAGTAAAAATCTGTGACGCTATCAGCAGTCCAATCTGGAAAGTTTCATTTTGATCAATCAACTGATGCATGTTAGTTGAGAGGGCAGTCGTGCACTGCTTACTCCGATGTAAGCAAATACCCTGGTAAAACCAGGGCTGGACTTTGCTAATTGAAGTTGCTAGGTGCTGCGCATTTTTTCCAGTATTCGACAATAACCCTGATCGTATCGAGCAGCTCCTCAAAGGAGGTTTGTTTTACAAAGAAGCCCTGCGCAGAAGTACTGTATGCATCAATCACAACCTGTTGGTTAATGGCAGTTGAAAAGAAAAGATAGGGTATGCATTTAAGACTTAGCGCTGCATCGGTTTGAAGCTTATTTCTAAGCTCAAGACCGTTTAGTCGGGGCATATTAATATCAGAAAGAATGATGAAAGGCGCAGCAGAATCACTGTTTAGATATTCCAGCGCGGCCTGGCCATCCGGGAAGTAAACCCGCTTGTTTGCGTAGCCGAGCGCGCCAAAAACTTCTTCTAATAAAAACTGGTCGTCTTCATCATCTTCGATAATGATTATTTCGCCTTCTTTATTCATCAGCTTCGATTTATTCATAATCTTTAAGTTGGGTTTACATTATCCATGCTACAATTAACAGGGCATCTCTAACTTTGCTAGCTACAACTGTGGTTATGACCACCATGACTGGAGATTGGGGTGTTGACATTACGAGCACCAGTCTGCCAATGATAGTGATACTTTTCTGCGAATTTATACTTTCAATTAAAATTAGTTTTTATTGGTTTTAAAAAGCGTTTTCGCTTTTTGCAGGTGATGTTTTAAAGCCGGAATTTTGCCGACAGCCCATCTTTTTAGTTCAGCGTCCTTTCCGCCCATCGATTCGTCCTGAAATAGCCCGATCGTCTGCTCGTGTGAAGTGATCATCATGTTCATGTAAAGCATATCAAATTCTTTCCCACTTTGGGAATTTAAACTATCGGTTATCATTTTTTTTGCACTGCCCGAACGGGTTGGAATCTCTAATTTTTTCCTCTTGGCCAGTTTCGCCAGTTCATCATTAACTTTTTCATGGTCGTCAACCATCATTTTTGCAAAATCTTTTACCTGTTGCGAATCTGCCTTTTTTAAGGCAAGTTTGCCAAGATCTACTTCAAGAAGGCCCGCGGCAGCAGCCTTTTGTACAAAATCTGCATCGGGTTTAACTGTTGTTTGCGCCAGTGTTTGAAAGCTAAGAGATTGGAGTCCTACAGTAATCAAAGTGGTAAGGAAGAGCATTTTCATATCTTGTGGTTTTGAATTTTGAACTAATGTAAGCCTAGTGGATTATTTGAGATTGTAAATTGACAAGGCTACACCCTATCTGGGAATTGAAAATTTTTCGTGTTTCGGATCGGATTAGGTTACTGGAATTTGTAAATACAGTGCTTAGGCATTTTAGAGTTAATTTAAAACCATGATCGGCCGGCTGCTCACAGGCGGGATGAAGCCGGCTTCAAATTATTTCCGATTTTCGGAAGCAATGCCTTCCATGCTGCCAAGAGCTAGTGTCCGTTAGACTGAGCATTAAGGCGTAAAGTAAATTTGACTCTGTCTTCGGAAGCTTTACAAATAAGCTGGAGGCCATCGTCAGTAATTCTCTTACTATACCATTTTATGCACCGGATGACTTTGCCATTCAGGTATATACCGAGCATCTTGGAAAGCTGTTAAGCGCGTTATACAGTAGTCTTATCATTTCCCTACCAAATCAGCGGAATCTTTAGTCCTTTACTGCTTCGGGTTTCTGGTTACCCATCACGAAGGCGAAGGGTTTTGATCTTTCAAAGTAATCAAATGCTACCCTGAGCATCCCGGTAACCGGAATCGCAATGATAGCGCCCGGTACGCCCCACAATACACCAAATCCAATAACCGAAGTAATTGTCATAAAAGGGTTCAGATCGACTTCCTTGCCAACGACATAAGGTTGGGTGATATAATTATCAATCATTTGTGCTGCAAACATTACTCCAAAGACAACCATTACACTGGGGAATCCACCTGAAACCATCGCTAGTAGTGCGGCCAGTCCGCCACCAAGGGCATTTCCAAGATAGGGGATAAAGGAAAAAACCGCAGCGATTAATGCCAGAAGCAGTGCATATTTAACACCGCCTATCAAAAATCCTGTTGCGTATAAAATAGCCAAAATCAGCATAGCCTTAAACATCCCCCAAAAGTAGCCTCCTGAGGTTTTTCTAATTTCTTTCAGTGCTTTGCTAGCCCGGGGTTGGTCACCTGCGGGGACTTGCATCAAGATAAACTTTTTAAATCTGTCGCGCTGCGAAAGTACTAACACCACATAAACAATGACCAGTACAAAATTTGCCACGGTGCCCGTTACGCTTCCCAGCGCGGCCGTCCCCCCTTTGCCTACATTAGACAGTACTCTTTTTGCCTGCTGCAGCTGCTGTTCAGGAGCTATACCTGCTTTTTGCTCGATAAAGTTCTGTGCATCGTCCAGCAGCTTGACAGCAGTCTTTTCTATCTGCGGCCAGTCATTGGAAATGATTTTAACCTGCACAGTGATCAGTGCGCCTAAAAATACAAAGAATAACAGCAGCAACATGGTGCTTCCAAAGACAGCAAGTCCGTGACCTAATCCTTTTTTTTTCAGCCAATCCATCACTGGCACCAGCATCATTGCCAGTATAACACCAATAGCCAGCGGTGCGAGGAAAGTCTTCCCCAAATAAAGGCCCGCTGGTAGGGCAATCAATAAAAGGACCCATTTTAAAATCTTGGAAATATTTTCGTTCATTTGAATCTCACTTTGTTGGGAGCATTCTAAAAAACCATTCCCAGTCTTAGGGAACAGTTTTTTTTTATCTATTTACCCTGATCAATCTTTACTATTTATATGAGAATATTTCTGCTTTCTGCTGTATTTTTATTTTTCATTTCGAACACAGTTCAGGCCCAACTGACCGTTTTTAACGTTTCTTCTTCCCAAATAACAAGTCAGGGTAAGGTCAGTGTGCAGCAACAGTTGGAGGTCAGTGACCAGATCGAATCGTCAACCACGGCAACTTACGGACTTGGCAAAGGTTGGGAAATAGGGGCGAATCTGGTCAATCTTGATTATGGGTTTGACAGCAGGCATTTTGAAAGTAACGATTCGACCACAAGCATCCCTTATGCGCCACTGCTGCTTTTGAATGGCCAAAAGGTCTTCGAAATCAGTGATATGTTTTCGGTGGGCGTCGGTGCTATTGGCGGCAGCAGTATCCGCCATTTGAGGTCCCCGAAGCTTGTTTACTATAGCTATGCGAACCTGGCAGCGGCTTTCGGGCCTGACCAACGTTATCAATTTGCCGCCGGGCCTTACTATGGTAATCATGGCTATTTAAGCGATGGGCCGGTCGCGGGTATTCAAACAGGTATGGATGTTGGTGTATGGTATGAAAAGCTTCACTTTTTAGCCGACTGGGTTTCTGGTTCACATTCGAAGGGACGCCTTACGATTGGTCTGGAAGTATTTCTCAGTAAGAGGCTTCCGCTGTCGTTGGGTTGGCAGCGTTCAAACGTCAATGGCTTGCAGGCAGCGGTCTTTCAGTTGACATTTCTGCCTAAATAAGCAGATAGAAACTGCGCTTCGAAGTCGTGAAAATGGATGTTTCCCCCCCGCTCTTAAAATTTCAGAAGGGGATGTCAAAATAATAAGAGTATCTCCACAAATCTAGGTTTAGCGCTGCTGAGTGCGTTTAAGAGTTTGATTGACTCTAATCAGACAACTTGAAATGTACTTTACAGTGGCGTTAAAACACATCAAATCCTCATGTTTTATGCGATTGACGCTATTGTCATTTCAAAAAATCTTCTTCTGTCATTGCGTTATTTAAGAATACTCCTGTATTATTCCCTGTGGATACCGCACCGGATACAGCACGGACAGGACTGGTACAGTCTCCACAAGCGAATACATCATTCACCGTAGTTTTCTGAAATCCATCCACTTTAATAAGTCCCTGTTCAGTCAACTGGCAACCCAGTAATTCGGGGATATTACAGTGTTGTTCAAAAGGAGGTCTTGAATAGATTACTTTCAATTCAAATATTGAATTGTCTGAAAATAGTATTTCTTCAACCACTCCGTTGTTGTGTTTTAATGCAGTGATTTCCTTTTCGACTATTGAAATATTGTGTCTATTGACTTCAATGGTTTGCTGCTGTGTCAATTCGGATTTTCCATTGGTAAATATGGTTAAATCCTTCGTCCAGTTACTAATCAGTCGAGCCAAATGAAATGCGCCATACCCATTTGCAAAAATCCCTGTTTTTTGATTTTTTACTTCATATCCATGGCAATAGGGACAATGAAGCACGGTGATTCCCCAACATTCAGTGAAACCCTCCATTTTTAGCAACCTGTCTTTCAAACCGGTTGCGAAAACGAGTTTTTTGGATGCAAAGACTTTCCCTGATTGCGTTGATATTTCAAATCCTTTATCGGTTTTCCTTCCATTAACGGCAAGGTCAGTTACGAATTTTACCGTGTTGTACGTCAAAACTTCTTTCTTGGCTTTATCAGCTATAACGGCTGGCTTTTCTCCGTCTTGCGTTAAGAAGTTATGTGAGTGAGGTGTTTGTCGGTTGCAAGGCAGACCACTGTCAATGATTAAAACACTTCTTAATGCCCGTCCCAGAGCCATTGCTGCCGAAAGTCCTGCATAGCTTCCGCCAACGATGATAACGTCGAATTTTTGGTTATCTGTCATTTCATTGATATTTAAAAATGTAGTTAATGGTAAGGGTAAAACGGACAAGGCGAGCCCTTCCCTGTTTAATCACTTCTCTTCTTGAAAAATTATTCGTTTCACTCATTTTTTTAGTTGTATGTCCGGTCTAAAAGCGATATGTATTGCGCAAAAAAGTACATCCGGCGGATCAGTTTTGAGCCTCGCAGAATGAAGTCGAAGTGGTCAAACGCATTATCGTACACTTGCCAGATTCATCTGATTTTCATCATCACCTGATCAGTGCTGCTGCTAGATTGGAATTGAGCCCATTTTGAGAACCTTTCATTTTTTCGCTTTCCATAGAGTAAAATTTTTATCCCTTCGGCCACAGTGCTTGCGGGTAAGGCTTATTGAATTTTTAGTTTGAATTGAGGGCCATCTTGCTATGCAGTGTTTGCTCATTTACTTTTTCCGACCAACAAATCTGATAACCGAGCCTTGGCCATTGTGATAAATCCCTTCCTGCAGGTCAATCACATCTTCTACCAATTCAATAATATCATATTGTTGAAAATCAGATTTTATCTCTTCTATCGACATTAAGCTATCTAAGTGCTTTGGGCCGCCAACTTTCTCATTCCTTGCTCTGTATTCGAGATGATTCTTGCTGAATGATTCGAAGATGATATGTCCACCTTTACGCACATAGCCACCCAGTAGTTGATGATAGTTGAATCCGATAGAAACCGGCAAATGCGCATAGATCAACGCTATGACATCAAATTGTGCTTTGGTGTAATCTAGGTAATGCGCCAATTCGATAGTTAATGGTGATATTGCTTTCCTGGGCTAGTTTTAACGCTATATTGCGCCCATTGGCACTTATGGCGAAGGCCGATGCTGTCCAGCCCATTTCTGCCGCAAAGACGGCATTTCGTCCTTCACCCTCCGCTGGCAAAAGTATACTACCTGGTTCAATTTTGAGCAGCTGTTTTTTTACGTACTCATTAGGTTCAATTCCAAAAGCATATTCATCCTGACCGTAGCGAACTTCCCATATGTTAAGCCAAACGTCTTTCATGTCAATGTGATTTAATTAATAGCGATCTATTTTTGAATTATTTTTATGCTGATACTTCCTATGTAAAGCTCCTAGGCGCACGGTAAACAGGGTCTGGGTTTTGGCAGTCACAGCCGCAATAATCCGCAAGCCGGTTGCTTAAATACAAAGTGGTAGGGCCATGCAGAATACTCCGGAGTTGCAAAGAGGCAGTATGCGGATTTGTGTCAATGACCCTTTTTTTGGCTATGAATTCATGGGGAGAATCAGCCACGCATTTTAAACGGTTATCTTTTTATTATCGGTTTCACCCAGCCAGGCGATTTGGTATGCAGGATTAAATTCTTTGATGATAAAAGTGAATTTGCCTGCCGGCTTCCAGATAAAAACGGCGAAAGAATGAAGCTAACCGTCATCGGAGTTCAGAAGGCTGATACCTTCCGCCTGTTTATACCACTCAGGCCACTTTTCGGCATGAATAAAAATATCCAAAACCACTTGGGGGGATACTTTTATGTCTATTTCATTATGAATGCAAAAATCAGATTCTGCCGGCTTAAAGCCTTGTGGCCCGTTGATTTTTTCTGAATAAGGCAAGCTTGACTCAATTACTTTCTTGTGTGAATCACAAGAGGATAGCAGCCAGGGCATTTTGCTTAAACTAAATAGTGTTAAGCTCATTGCCAGGAATAAGTTAGTCGTTCTCATATATAAATTTGTTATTACCGCTGGCTGGCCAAACCCTTTTTAATCTTCATCATAATTCCATCCGGCACAAAGTTTGGGAGCTTAGAGTTAAACCAGTTTTGCAGCCCTACTACTTTTTTCCCGTTTCCCGCTAACAGATGCTGTACTCCTTGTTTTGCCACTTCTTTGGGATGCATGGCTTTGGTCTTGTGAAGATTGGTAGACGACATCTCAGCGGTTGTAAAGCCCGTATCTACCGTACCAGGGTAGAGAGAAGTGATCACAACACCTGTGCCGTCCAATTCAGCAGCCAGTGTTTCGCTAAATGCTTTTACGAAAGCTTTGGTAGCAGAATAAACAGAAAAATAAGGCATTGGTAAAAATGAGACGACTGATCCTACATTCATGATCCGGCCGGACTTGCGGCTGACCATATCCTGTGCAAAGAGCTTGGTAAGGACCACCAGGCTGGAAATATTTAATTCAATCATGCTCAGTTCCTGTTCCAAAGGGGTCTGGGTAAATGGGCCGTAGTTGCCTACACCTGCATTATTGACCAGGTGGGTTACTATAAACTTTTCTTGCTTCACTGCATTATAGAGGCTTATCGCAGCTTTTACATCCGAGAGGTCTGCGGCGTAATACTCGACTACTATGCCGTACTGAGTTGTCAGCTCAGTCTGCATTTGCTGCAGTTTGGATTCGGTCCGGGCCACTAATATTAAGTTTAACTTTTTCGCAGCCAATTGATTGGCCATCTCATAGCCAATACCGGATGATGCCCCGGTGAGCAATACGTACTCTTCCATACAGATAACAATTTAAATTGGATTCGTGCCTTGCTAATTGAACTTCTTAAAAACATTCTTTTAGAAGTACAATGGATCTGGTGCCGTGTCATTTTACCTCAGTCCTTATCAATGTCTGGCGGAATCAGCTTGTACATGACCGGCGTGACTACCCTGGACAAAATGGTTGAGCTGATCAGCCCGCCAATCAATACGATTGCTAACGGTGCAATCTGCGGATTGGGGTTCATCGCAATAGGGATCAGTCCACAAATGGCAGTAATCGAGGTAAGCACCACCGGCAAAAACCTGGTTTCCCCGGCAATGTGGATGGCCTCGTCAATACTTTTCCCCTCTTCTCTGAGTTGGTTGGTAAAGTCCACAAGCAGCAGCGAATTTTTTACTTGTATGCCTGACAGTCCGATAAAGCCGATAATGGAAACGAGCGACATCGGATTTCCGGTTACTAACAAAAATAGAACCCCGCCTAAGACACCCAGAGGAATGATTGACAACACGATAATAATTCCTTTAAAGGTTTTGAATTGTAAAAGCAGTACGCCGATAAAAAGGAATGTGCTCAAAATAATCACTGACAGAAAATTTCCGCCGAGTGCATCGCCTTCTGATTCTGCCTCACCCGACAATTTGTAATAATAGCCCTTTGGCATTTTCAGTTTATTCAGCTCGGGCACGACATCCTTTAAAATACCGTTGGCCAGCATATTATCCTTTGTCAACGAAGTCACTTTGGCAAACCGAGATTTGTTGAAGTGGTTGATAGCAGTAGGCGAGGTTTCAAATCCTATGGTCGCAATCTGATCTACTTGCACGGGCATACCCTGAATACTGCTTACATACAGGTTTTTTAGCGCATCCAAATTTGCAAACTTTTCTCGTGGAATGGTGATAACCACATTCCTTGCATCGCCACGGTCATCAATGTAATCGCCCACATTCAGCCCGGCAACGGCCATTCTGATTACCTTATCGATATCACTGGTCATCACGCCCAGCGTTCTAGCTTTTTGCTTATCAATTCTAATTTTTACATCTGATTTATAGGCGTTCAGCTCGTTGTTGATAAAGAAAGTACCCGGGTGTTTACGAAGGATCTCTTCCACCTTGAAGGATAGCGACCGCAGCGTATCCTGATTGTCCCCAAAAACACGGACCACAATATTTGCCTCGATGGGCGTGCCCTGATCGAAGTCCTTCACTTCTATTTTGGCATATGGAAAGTCACTGAATTTACCTCTGAGTGTTTTGATCAGATCGGTTTTGGCATCCGGACTCGTCTCTTCTTCCAATTGCACGAAAATCTGTGCGAAATCCGGTTTTACATCCTGCTGGTGTACATTGTAATAGATCTGCGGATTGCCTTTTCCTACATTGGAAGTGTAATAAAGAATCTCTTTGTGTTTTTTCAATTCCGTTTCCACCAGCTTTGTAGCCCGGTCGCTTTCCGGGATGTTGGCCTGCAAAGGCAATTTGATGTTGATCAGAAACATGGGTTTTTCCGAGGTTGGAAAGAGCTTGAATCCTGCCAGCGAAAACAATAAGAAAGCCAGTACACTCAGTGCAAGTGATATAGCTATGGTAATCTTTGGCCATTTCAACGCTGCGGGCATGATCCCTTTGTAGCAGTAAGTTAAAAAACCCTGTAATTTCTTTAAGAAAAAATTGCCTTCTGCATGCGTATGGGCTTTCAGGATCTTGCTTCCGATAAAAGGCACCAGCGTCAGCGCAACAATCATCGATGCCAGTTCACTCGTAATGATCGCCATCGGCAGACTGCGCAGAAACTCTCCGGCCATATCCGGCAGGAAGGCCAAAGGTAAAAATGCGATCACAAGTGTAGCTGTACAACCGACCACGGCAGCACCAATCTGTTTGGTTCCTTTTAAAATAGCGTCTTGCTTGGAATGCCCTTCCCGGAGCCACCTTTCAATGTTTTCAACCACCACGATGCTGTCATCGACCAAAAGACCCAAAGCGACTACCAGGCCTACAATACTAAGTTGATTAAGCGAGTAACCCAGCAGGTTCATTGCGATCAGGCCAAGCGCCAGAGAAAGTGGAATGGAAATCATTACGATCAGTGAAGGCCTGAAACCCAGCGGCAGCAGCGTCACGATCACCAGCACGATGGCCAGTCCAAAGTCAAAGCCAAGATGGCCCAGACGTTTGGCAACCATATCGGCCTGATCAAAGTGTTTGACCATTTTAATGTTCTCCGGCAATGTTTCATTGAACGCTTCGAGCACCGGTTCGTAGGCTTTTTTAACCTGACTGATATCCACATCATTTTTCATGGCGGCCGTAACAAGAATACAGCGCTGTCCGTTGAGACGGGTGATGTGACTGACTGTCCCATCCTTGTAACTGATCTGCGCTACATCTTTGAGGTAGACAATTTTGCCATTGGCGTTATAGATGACCGTACCTGCAACGTCTTCGGCATTTTGGAATTTCCCGCTGGTCTTGACATTAAATACCTTGCTGTCCATGTGGACGCTTCCGCCCGGAACGTCTGCGGCCTCGCTCTGCAAACTGCCCACGACCAGATTTAAGGGGATTTTCAGCTGAGCGAGCTTATCGAGTTGTAGATCGATCCTGATTTCCTGTTCAGGCATGCCGGTGTATTGGACTTCCCTAAGATTGGTGATCTTTTCCAGCTTGGTTTTTAGTAAATCCGCGTTGTCTCTCAATGTTTTAGCCGAAGCGGTATTTGAGATGAGCGCGACCTGAATGATTTTTACATCCGATGAAGCGATTTTCTCGGTTTTGATCTGGTAGATCTCTTTGGGAAGCTCGCTGTTTTTCAGCGAGTTGATCTCCGTAGAGATTTCCTGATATTTATTATCCACATCGACACCGTACTTGAACTTGACCTGGATCGCCGCTACGCCATCTTCCACAGTGGTCAGGATTTTATCTATGTTTTCAAGACCGTAAATTTTATTCTCGATGGGTTTTACGACCTGTTCCTCCATATCCTTCGGGCTTGTGCCGGGGTAAATGACGGTGATCAGGTATTGTGGCGGATGTGTTGTTGGATCTTCTGATCGCGGCATGGTAAACAAGGTCAGCAGGCCGACCACAGCAACCAGAAGAAAAATGATCAGGGTGAACTGATAATTTTTGACAGCAAAATTCGTGATTTTCATTGCTTTTAAATTACTGGATTACTTTAATGGTAGATGCCTCGTTCAAATAGGCGCTGTTGGAAATAACAACCTGGTCAGCCTGATTAAGTCCGTCTTTGAGATACACGGCCTTTTTATCAAAATTCAAAATGTTAACAGGCACCTTTTTGACTTTCCCCGCTCCATGTACAACAAATACGTAGGCGGAGTTTCCGTCTGCTTCCACCAAAGCATCGTAGGGAATGCTCATCACATCCTGCGCTTTTCCAGTGGCAATCTGAGCCTTTCCAAACATGCCTACTGCGGGTTTAATGTCAGTCAGTTTTAATTTCAGTTCAACCTGAAAAGAGGCTGCCGCTGCATCAGAACTCTGAGACTTACGTAGCACAACGGCCTGGATCTGTTTGTCAGGATAGCCGTCCAAAGTTACCGTAGCCTTTTGTCCGGCCGAAACGGATGCCCACTGCTTGTCGGTAAGCCCAACCCGTAAGAAATAACTCTTGTCATCTTTGGTCTCATTGATCACCAGCACCGGGCTGCCTGCACCTACCACCTCGCCTTCCGAGGCCAGCCGCTGGGCTACAAAGCCATCACTGGCCGCGTAAATTTTGGAATACTGCTTGTTGAAAGAAACAGTCTCTTCGCCTTTTTTAGCGAGATCCAGCAGCGTTTTGGTATTTTGTAATTGTTCTTTGGTATAAACACTATCACGGTAAAGGTTCACTGCCCGGTCATAATCGCGCTGGGCTTTTTCTACATTCAGATTAGACTGGCTTAAACCCGCAGCAATCTCTGTTGCATTCAGCACAGCAAGGAGCTCTCCTTTCCTAAAAGACTGTCCTTCTTCGACCAGCATGCGGCTGATCACGCCGCCTATCTTAAAACCATATTTTGCTTCATGTTCTGTGCTTACCAGGCCGGTAGCGGTAATGTTTCCAGATAAGCTTAAAGTACCGGCAGGCAGCACTTTCACTGGAATCACGTGGCTGTCTTCTAGGCTCGGCCTTTCTTTTGGTTTCTCTTTGCAGCCGGCAAAAATCGCAGCAGCCAGAATGAGTAAAGAAATCGCTTTCATATAATAAGTTATTTGAGTTATTGAAATGTGAAACTGGCACTGGCGCGCTCAATGGAAGCCTGGGTGATCCAGGTGTCGAATAAGGCAATGTTGGCATCCAAACGGGCATTGATGAGCTGATTTTGCGCGTCGAGCAGCTCGATGTAGATTGCTACACCTTCGCGGTAGAGTTTGAGCTGGTCGTTGTAGTAGGTCTGCGCGGTTTTGAGCTGCGACTGCGCGGATTGATATTGCGCCACAGCACTTTGCATCTGGTTTTTACGTACTTGAAGCTCCGTTAAAAGCTGATGCGAAATGTAATCGGTTTGCGCGATAAGGCTTTTCTGTTCTGCGACCGCCTTTTTGATCCGGTAGTTGTTTTTCCCAAAGGAGAAAACGTCCCATTCTAGCGACACGCCCCAGAAATAGTAGCGGCTCTTACCATTGAATTTAAAGTCGAAAGCCTGCGAACCCAGGTCAATAAACGTTCCAACTTTGGGGATCATGTAGGATTTAGCCAGACCTGTCAGATTCGTATTAATATCCTGCGCTGTTTTGAGTTTCAATAGCTCTTCGCGCCCTACGACATCCCCGGCCAGCAACAATTCCAGTTCCGGTAACTTGGTGATAGAATCAACCTCAACACTGTCGGTCAGCGGACGGTTGAGCAGGAAGTTAAAATAGTTCCGGGCAGATTCCTTTGTCTGCCGGGATGAGATCAGGGATGCATTGATCTTGGCGACTTCGTTGGTGCTGCGGATCACGCCGGTCCTGTTTACCTTTTCATTGTCAAACAAAACCTGATTGATCCGTTTGCCTTCCTGCACTAGCCCCAATGAAGATTCATAGATTTTCACTGCGTAGAGTGCCTTTGCATATTGGTAATAAGCTGTTTTAATTTCCTTGACCAGCTCGCGTTTGTAAACCAGCACTTCCGCTTTTTGCAGATCCACCTGCTGGGCTTTAATCCGTTTGTTATAAACCAGTTCCGCATTGATCAGCGGCATCGTTGTGCGAAATTTAGCATCGTAAAAGTTGTCCGGGAAAAGCTGAATACTTTGGTTTTCAAGATTGGGAAAAGCCCCGGTACCGGTAATTTGATTCAAGGTTGAATAGACGCCATTCAACAAATCGCCCGTCGGGAAATCAATGGTACGGCCACCGCTAGCTTTGTTGTATGTTGTCGAGAAAGAGACGCTGGGTAGGAACATGGTTCTCGCTTCTGCCAAGGCCAGCACATTGCGTTCCAGAAGGAAATTTTGCTGCTGAATGCTCTGATTCGAGCCGAGTCCTTCGGTAATGTAGGCTTGCAGCCGCCCCTGAGCATCGGAAGGATAGGGCAGCATCGTGAGTATGGAAAGCGATAACGCCCACTTCCAACTGCGTGGTTTGTTCAATAGTTTAGCCACTGTAATAATTTTAAACAACGTTCAATTAAATGCAAAAAAATATATGGTGATCCTCACAGCATGCAAAGCATTTGGACATTCTTTGAGAGTGAGTGTATACTTTCTTAAAATAAGATTAACCTTCGCTCTTATCGATCAAGGCGATGAAAGTCTCATAACCATGAAGCATCATTTCTTCACCTGATTTTTGAAAAAAACCTGACATTCGGTCTTTGCAGTACAGTGAGCAAATACCATGAACGGACGACATAGTCATAAATGTCATATACTTGTTGTCCAATCCCTTAAACCGGCCCTGATCCTGACACTGCTGGATCACACCCGACAAATGCTCGACCGTTTCCTTCGCAGTTTCAAAACCCTCCCCCTGTACCTTCCCCGTTTCGCTCACCAGGAACATTAAGTTGTAATAGTCCGTATGGTGTTGTGCAAACCGTATAAAGACCAAGCCTAACTCTTTGTAACGCTCATAAGGATCATCAATCACGTCTGCGGCTTTCATCTGTTTAAGAAGCAACCGGAAACCTTCCTTATGCAACTCGTGGAAAATTTCGTTCTTGTCTTTGAAATAGAAATAAATGGAACCTGGACTATAACTAATCTCACTGGCAATGTTGCGGATGCTAGTATGCTCGTATCCTTTCTCTAAAAAAATCTTACGGGCACTATCCAAGATCCGCTTGTGCATTTCGATCTTCTCCAGCTCTTTCCTCTTTGCAATTGACATAGTTAACTTATTTGATATGCAAATGTATTAAACACTGTTCAATAATAAAAACAATATGAGAGTTTTCTTTGAACAGTGTTTAACTTAGTATTTAATAAATTGATTATCAGCATTGTCAATTTGAAATTTTTCTGTTTGAGAATCCCGTACAGAAAAATCTTATACCCTTAAACCACGTGTTCATGAAGCTATTTCATTATGTTAACACGAGATGGTATGGAAAAGAAAACATTGTCGCTGCAAGTCATTAACTATAATGCTGCTGACATAGATGTTAGACACTGTACCGGATTGTGCCGGAAGAAAATTTGACAGAATTTTGGTGGGGATGTTCATGTTAAATCTGTCAAAATTTCTTTCTAAGTGAAAAATTGACATAAATCAGGCACATCAGAAGGGCTGAGACCTGAAAATTATCTTTTGGAATAAGCTTTTTTAGTAAACCCGCAAATGCGTTAGCATTGATTAGTAGTTTAATGTTTAACTTAAAAAGATAAAGTCATGTCACTCATCAAAAAGAACCGGAATTCATTTAATGCGGTCCCAGCTCTGTTCGACGATTTTCTTGGCCGCGAACTTTTTAACTGGGGCAACACAAATTACTCATCTACGCAGACAACCATTCCGATGGTAAACGTGAAAGAGTCAACCGAGAATTTTGAAGTAGAGGTTGCTGCGCCGGGAATGGATAAGAAGGATTTCAGGATCCGGCTTGATAATAATTTGCTTACCATATCTTCCCAAAAACAAAGCGGCGAAGAGAACGAGCAGGAGGGTTACAGCCGCAGGGAGTTTAGCTATCAATCATTCCAAAGAAGTTTTATTTTGCCAAAAGATGTGGTAGATCAGGACGGTATTGTAGCAAGTTACGAGAATGGGTTGCTACATTTAACCATTCCCAAAAAAGAGGAGGCCAAACAAAGAGGGCCGCGTTTAATAGAAGTTGCTTAATGGGAAAGGGCTTGCTTCTGGCAGGCCCTTTGCTTTTATAAAATATCGTTTATTGCTCTTAATCGGGCATTTCAATAACATCACCGAACGGAAACATAACGGCAGCGAAAGCTTCATCGTGCGCCAAAGAAACACTAAGCCTTAGGGCTGATCTAGCCTAATCTATATCAGCCCTAAGAAGAATAAACATTCTACCGCTAGAATATATGTTAAATGGCTATGTTTTCCGGCTCCTGAAATAGAGCGGACATACAAAAAGGTTTAACAAACATGCGATTTATAAACTATTGGTTTATAAGTCGCAGTTACTATAAACTTAATTCTTTAGAAAATTTGTTTTATACTGTATAACAGCAAGGCAGTCCTAAAAAAGATTGGATCCTTTTGCGACTTTTCCGCCGGGCTTAGCCCAGACACATCCTCGATATGGCAGGTTTACCCTGAATTCCCTGGAATTTCACCTCACGCCCGATCAACCAGCCAGAAAGGACTCTAGAAAGATTGGACTTTGTTGCTACCCTTATTGCGCATTTACTTTATGACATCAATATAACGGCCGGCAGCCTTTCAGTACACAGGCGCACTCGATTCACTTTTAACCAAATCTAATGCTCTTGTTCACAACCAACCCATGGGTAGTGAATGTATCGTTTCTTACTCCGCTACTCTTACTGTACTTTCTGGCAAGGGGTTTTATTTTCTACCGGCAGGATCTGAAAGCCAAATTCCGGATGTGGAGCAGCCCTGTCCCCAAGGCCGAAGCTGTACACACAAAAGTTGGCATCGCATAAATTTATACTGTCTGTGAAAGATGAGGGCAGTAGTTATAGTGATGTCATTCAGCAGTTCTGTAGATCCAAAGATTTAACTTCCAAGGTTTTTAAGATTTATCAGGTTTCCTTATCAAACTGAACTTTATGTCAACTGGCGGGCGGATGATCACAATCCAGTCATTTTCAGTATTCTGAAATTGATTATGTCTTGATTTCGCAAATCCTGCCGTCATATCGCCACGTTCTAAGCGTCGGTATTTGTCAGTTAAATGACACAGAAAATCAAATTGGAATTCCGCAATGAGTATGCCACTTATTTTTTGATTAACTGATGGACTTGTCCGATTAAAAATTTATAATCAGCTGTTAAACAACATTTAATGAAGCAATGGTCAAATGTATTATTTCAGGGGAATGCGGAGTTTTCAGATTTTATGCTCCGTACGCACAGCAGTAGCTTCAATGACCCGGCCATGTATTTTTATAAAAATAATTTCAATGCTATCCGCGCGGCATTCAACCGTACTTCTGATTCTTTTACATCGATCCTGAGCTGTTTGGCTATTTGCTGATGCGAATATTGCTCCAGGACGTGCATATTGAAGATAATCCGGTCTAAATCCGGTAATGTTTGCAGTATTGATAGGGTATCCTTTTGCGGTATTAAATTAATGTTAATGTCATTTTCCTGCATGTCAGACTTGCTCTGAACAAAGCATTCCATAATTTTCATTTCATGGTAATCGTTGACGACCGAATCAATAATTATTTTTCGAAGCAAAGCTTCAATAGAAATTTCTTCATTAGTCTTGTCTGCATTCGTAAAAAATGCATAAAAACTCTCATTCATAATGTGCACTGCATGATCCCTGTTCCTGGCGCAACGAAGACAAATCCGCAGAGCGAACGAATGGTAATGCATATAGAACTTTTTTTGGAAGTCGCGGTCACCTTTACGGCACTTCCGAACTAATGATTTTAATTCAACGATATCAGACATTGATCGTAACTTGAATTACTAAGATTGTTTACGGATGTGGTTTTGACAGACAGTAGATTGATCGCCTGTGGGGAAGGGTTATCGAACTGCCCGAGAAGATTCCCAGCAAAAGCTTAAATATGTTTTTTTAATATCATTGTTTTTTCTGGTGGTAAACAGCTGAAATTTTTATAGGTTCCTGACCACCAGCAGAGGGTAGTTCTTATTCTTTTTAGTCCCAGTTGTTTTTATCAGAAACTGAATAATGGCCGGCACCTGTAAAAAACAGGGCTACTGAGCCAAATAAGTAGAGTCCCAGTAACTCAACCGTCCATCCGCCAAACTGATTAATCGTCAACAGCTCTGTGGAATGTTCTAATAGTATGGCAACCATACAATTAGTGGCATATATGGCCGCTGCAGCCCGGGTTCTAAAACCAGTAATAATCAGAATCGGAGCAACCACTTCGCCTAAAATGACCCCATAAGCAATAAAAGAAGGCACTCCGGCTTGCGCCAGGATTCCTTTAATAAAGTCCAGCCCATACAATAACTTGGCAGAGCCATGAAACAGCATTAATACACCAAGACTGATTCTGCTAATAAGAATACCCAGATCAATGTTCTTTTTCATAAATTGTTTTTTTGTAGCTGCCCGGAGTGATCATGCTTTTAGGCTTTGACCAATCTGTAAATAGTTTTGCCGGCTGCAAGACCAAATCCCGACCAGATCAATGCTCAGTCAATTACAGATCATACAATTCTTTTAGTGCTTCTGTTAAACCGGCAGGTTTTCGTCCGAGCAGTACTTCCAGGTCGCGGGATATACCCGCATGACGATTATTTTTGATATCAGCGGTAAATGCAGCCAGCATCTGCACAAAATGATCCGGTACACCAAGCTGTCGCAGGTGCGCTGAATATGCAGCAGAGTCAAGCTGATTGTAGGAAATTTTTTTGCCGGAAAGTAGGGAAAGCTCCCGGGCCACATCTTCAAAGCTGTAGGCTGCTGCGCCTGTAATCTCGTATGTTTTGTCCTGATGTGTGCTTTGAACCAACACATTTCCGGCAGCTTCGCCGATTTCCCTTCGAAGTGCAAAAGCTACTTTTCCTTCCTGTGTCGGAAGTGTAATACCGGAATCAAATACATGTTCACCTACAAACATCGGTATGACATCGGTGTATAAATTGTTGCGCAGAAACGTATAATTCAGTTCGCTTTTTATAATATAGCTTTCGGTCCGAAAGTGACTTTGTATTAAAAACTGATTGGCGGAGCTGTCAGGATTTTTGATGGCCACACCCGTGTAGACTATATGTTTTACACCGGAGATCTGGGCGGCATCCACTACGTTCATATGCTGCTGCAACCTTGTAAAAGGATCGGAAGCGGAAATCAGCATCACTCTATCAATACCTTTGAATGCTTTTTGCAGCGAAACAACATTCTTATAATCCCCGATGCGGATATCAATACCTTTTGATCTGAAATAATTAGCCTTAGCAGAATTTCTTGCCAGGATCACAATGTTTTCGGGTGCTGTAATTTCCAAAAGCTGCTCTACAACCGATTTACCTAAGTGACCGGTAGCGCCTGTGACAAATAATTTCTCCATATGCTAAATTTGTTACCTGGAACTGAACCACAAACCAAAGTATATTTAATTACTTTTGGTGACTCAAAAGTATATTGTTCGTTACCTCCCGTCAAGAAGGTACCAGAAAGTTTTATACTTACTCAGAGGTAATTGTTGTTAATAATCAATGGGTTGAAATGAAAAATAAATTTGAAAATTGTGCAAAGGAATCCGACTGCCCTATCAGATCCGTACTGGACAGATTCGGCGATAAATGGTCGATGCTGGCAATCCTGATATTGGGAGAAACAGAAAAGCTGCGCTTTAATGAACTGCATAAGGCAATAGGAGATATATCGCAGAAAATGCTGACGGCTACTTTAAGAACTTTGGAAACGGACGGGCTGATCAGGCGGACTGTATTTGCTGAAATTCCTCCCAGGGTAGAATACAATTTGACAGACCGGGGCAGGTCACTATTGCCACATCTGAATAGTCTGACTGCGTGGGCGACGGAGAACATGCCTGAAATTCATAAGTCGAGGGCAAAAGTTTCCTGACCTAGTTTCTTGGGAACCGATGAGGGTAATTTCATGTCGTAGGATCCGGATTAGATTTTCTTTTATGGGTAAATCGGTCCCCTGTCTTTAATTTGTCGCCCGATTGGCCCGGAACTTTTGTATCGCGCATCTGTCTGATTGAAACTTTTGTATATTCATCCTAAAAGTTTGATTATCAGTGCTGGTTTCTTAGAAGTTTGTATCGAACTTTTTGTGCCTTCTTGCCGGGCTTAAATACAGAATTACTTTGACTTACCGGGTCGGTTTTAATTCAAGTTCAGGACATAATGACTGATCAGCGGCTACCGGTTTACGGGGAGCAAAATATTCGCAAAGGGAATTGCCCTGATCGTTCAATAAAAAAGATGAAAACATACTTATTGTCAGTAGGCTCGTAACGCTACTGTCAAGCACGACTGTCAAGGCTCAGGATGTTGTTGCAGCGCAAGATCCGGAAGTTTTGTTTATGAGCTCTGACGCAGGTTTTCTATAAAACAAATAGACGGTGTATTATATCGTTAAGGATTTACTGGCTGGAAAGTAAGCTTGGGAGCGGACCGATAAATGCAAACCATTCTGATACAATAAAATTGAACATTCATTACGATCTGCCTATTTCCAAAGACTGTGTTGGGTAAACTTTAAAGTTTTATTAACCAGTAACTAACCGGATATTTTTTGGGAAAACCAACCGGCCAGCCACAGCGATCCGTACTGCGGCTGGCTGTTACAAGAAATTTTAATCAGTTATCAGAACCGCGTCTTATTCTTAATATTGCTGGCATTGTACTACGGTTGAAGCGTGCAAAAACTTGCTTAGGTTTCCAGTATGGTCGATATCGAAATGGCTTGAACCCAAAGATCAATATCCTTTGGTTCAAGCCTGATTTCCGAAAGGCCATTTACAATGTAATTCTCTCGGCAGGCAACCACTTCTTAGTTTCAGATGCCTAGGGATGGCTGATGAAACTTTCCGGAAACCCTGTATCTACTAAAATGTTGTTGTCTTGATTCGTCGGGATTATATATCCCGGTACGGTATTGGATGCGGGATGTCCGGGTAAACAAAGTGGCTCAACACAAACGAATACACTTTATAACGCCCAGTGTTGATTTTCAATACTTTCTTACCATGGCAAGGTATCACCATCCTGAGAGAAAGTACCCGTCGGTCCATTTTCATCAATTAATGCCATCGCAACACCTGATGTAGCACCTTCTTTCGCAGTTAATGGTGCTTGATCTGATCCGATGGATGTCTGTACCCAACCTGGGCTAACTGCATTTACTTTTATTTTGGAATCTTCAAGTGCATTGGCCAGAAAAACCGTAAACTGGTTGAGTGCCGTTTTTGATGCGCTGTAGGCATAAGGCTTTAATTGATAAAGCCAGTGGCTCTTGTCAAGATGAACACCAAACGAACCTGAAAGACTACTTATATTCACGATACGCCCTGCATCACTCTTTTTAAGCAGCGGCAACAAGGCTTGGGTAAGTTCTACCGTTCCAAAATAATTGATGTCAAAGGTATCACGCAGCGTTTTCAAAGAAACCGTTTCGGTGGTGTTGCCAAACCAGGCGCTATCCAAAAATATGGCCGCGTTATTGATCATGATATCAAGTTTGCCAAACTGCTTTTCAATATAGTTTTTGGTATTTTCTATATCGTCAGAGCTGCTGATGTCCAGCTTAATAAAAGTTACGTCCAGTGATTCCGCACGTAAGATTCCTTCCGCTTTTTTCCCTTCCGTTTCATTTCTTGCTCCTAGTAAAACTGTTATATTTTGCTGTGCAAGTTGTCTGACTGTCTCAAAACCAATGCCCTTATTGCCTCCTGTTACCAATGCTATTTTCATCATTTTTCGAATTGTTATAAGTACAATGCAAAGATGAGCAGGATCACCAGGTCTGTGTTAGCATAAATAAAACCAATCCTTACTAAATTCAAACTTCTGTTAGAAAGACAATCAATTACTTTATCGTTTTGCGGTAATCTGTCGGAGATACGGCGACGTGTTTTTTGAAGAACAGATTGAAGTGCGACGGCTGCTCAAAGCCCAGCGAGGTAGAAATCTCTACAATATTCCAGTTGGTGAGCTTTAGTAAGATCTTCGCTTCCTGGATGATGCGAGCCGCAATGATTTCAGTGACCGTTCTTGCTTTGGAAAGTTTTACCTGCCGGTTTAAATAATTGGGGTGTAATGCCAGCTCATCCGCAAAGTCCTTTGCCGATGTCAATCTAAGTATATCCTGAGCAGACTCTATCGGGAACTGTGATTCAAGTAGCCGAATAAAGGCGCATGCTATCTCTTCTGCCGTATTGTTGCTTTTTACATACGAGCTGACTGGATCAAGCTTTTGGGCATTAAAAATAAGTTCAAGCAGATACGTGCGTTGTAAGTGTTCTTTATAAGCACCGCCAGCGTGTTTTTCGTCGAACATTTTGGCGAAAATCCCGGTGAAACTTTTGGTCTGGTGATCGGTTAATGAATAAATATTTTGTCTTCCCGGTTTGTAGATCGGGAATTCAAGCAACCGGTATCCGCTATTGGTTTTGGTGACAAATTCCTCTTTGAACAGACAGCTTATACCTGCATACATTCCATTCTGCGCCTGTATGCCAAAGGGGATTTTGGCGCTGGTAAACATTAGTGTATTGCCCGATACACTAATGTTTCTTTCATCAAATTCAATTGTATAGTTCCCCTGCAAAAAGGTTACTGTGTAAAATGTCTTTCTGTTGTATTCAAAGGATAAAGAACTTTCTGTGCCTGCAACGCTCAGATCCAGTATATCCAAAATCGCTGAACCGTTCTGTTCTGGTGGGATCGGTTTTGTCTCTCCATTTTTAGACACGAAAATCGTAGTCGCATCTGTTTGTGCCGAATTAGGTAATGCTTTCATTTATTAATATTTGATGCCCGATTAACAAGAAACATTATTTTTGCCAAAAAGTCTAAGTATTCTGTCCCTTAGTTGAAAGAAGCCGGGTCTGTTTCATCTGTTTTAAGGTGCAAAATTCATTTCATTATAACATATATACTTTCGAAATATTTACTTAAAGATACATATATGGACAATCCATTCGCAGCGATCTTTGGATTAGGGAACTAGGAGTTGGTTCTGATATATTGCTTTATATTGTTTTTTGCTTATGTAATTTGGGCGATCATTGATCTGATGTCTAATAGTCACTATTCGACTTTGGCAAAATTATTTTGGATGGCGGCAATACTCTTCCTTCCGACTTTCGGGACGCTATTGAACCTCTATTACGGAAGATAAGAAAAGCACTTGTCTGAAAATAGTTAATAATTGTCTCAAAAAAGTCGGTTTATTATTACCTAAAAGGTCATTTTATTGTTTTCCCAAATGGTTGTTAAAGTGGCCAGCACTCACATTGCCAATCATAGAGGCCAGCGGTTGTTGCATACTCTCACAGATACGCGATCCTTCCCTTATTCAGCTTGGCGATTGTTGCCCCGATAACACTCTTTTCTTCGCCGGGCCAGCCGCTAACGGGCCTTGAAGTGGCTGAAACTACAGTTGGATTTACCTGGCTGGTCCACCCTGATTTTTTGCGAAACTATCCACTAGACGCCAAAATGAAGCAATACGGCTTTTGCTCCTATTCGGTGACCGAGTCGCTGCATTTGTCGGATAAGGAAAAGTTGATGATCAAGGGCATTGCCCGCAATATCGGAGAGGAGCTAAAAACGGTAATCGATGATCTGAGCCAGGATGTGCTGATTTCGCAGTTGGAACTGATGCTGAATTACAGTCAGCGATCTTACAGACGCCAGTTTATCACCCGGAAATCAATTAACAATGAATTGCTCGAAAAATTCGATCAATTGCTAAATAATTATTTCAACGACGAAACCGCCCTGCTTAAAGGGCTGCCAGGCGTCCAGTATCTTTCTGGCAAGCTGCACGTTTCGCCCCGCTACCTGGGCGACATGCTCCGCGCACTGACCGGCCAGAATACCCAGCAGCACATTCACAATAAGCTTACTGAAAAAGCAAAGGACGTGTTGACATTCAGTGATCTGACAATAGGGGAAATTGCCTACCAGCTCGGTTTTGAGCATTCGCAGTCTTTTAGTAAGTTATTTAAATCAAAGACAAAGTTTTCTCCCCTGGAATTCAGAGCGAGCTTTAATTAGGAAAGGCAGGTTATAAATTTTCAAGGCGATATTACAGGAATCTAGTGCAATAAGTAAGATAACATTTACGCAGTACGTAGGTTCTTATTTTTGGGATCCAGCTTGATTGTTGGGGACCAATTGGTATACAACTTTCAGATATCCGATCATCCTTAACCTGTCCTCATTTGGCAAATAGAGCTATAAATAAACGAATTCTACAAGGATAGTTTTACTTATAGGAGGGTGAATAGAGTCAATTTACTACTCAACTAACATTGAAATTCTGCCGGAAAATGTGCACACAAAAAAGGAGGTTTGAAAAAGAGTTGCAGAGAAGAATTACAGTTTCAAGAAATCAGGAATTTAGGAGAAAGTATCTGGTAAATGATTATTGAAGTTTAAACCATTTACGGCTTAATAAGCGAGGGGTACAGGAAATCATTAGATAGCTCCATACGGGTGTTTTTCCAGCATCTGGAATCTTATTGAGTAGCTCCATGCGTTTGTCGGCAATGGTGAACGAAAATCCATAAATGATTTCTATCCCTTTGGTGGGCTTGTAATTCAGAGACAAGTCACTTTCAAAGCCCAGGTATTTACCGTCGGTTTCCCGGCCTTCCTTTATAAGCGGGTATTGTGAGTAAAACAGATGAGCATCGGATCGCAAAGAAAGCTTTTTGCCAGCCTGGTAAATAATAAAGAGGTAAGGATTGATCAGCCCTTTTTCATTAACATCCGCAGGAAACCTAGTGAACAGGTTCATGTTCCCCATAAATTTCCATGCAACTCCATAGAGCGGCACAAATGAATGGGATACTTTCTTCGAGGAAGTATTTTTCTCTCCGCTCAATATTTCGGCACCCAGCCGAAGCAACGTTTTTCCTGTATTCGCACTGAGCTCAGGCTGGATGTAATAAGCGCGTAATTTTTCTGAAGCTGTATTCTGGCCGTACTGGTAGTATGCGTTCACGGTCCCGTAAATGCCGCCCTGAGAGTATTCAAGACGTCCGCCATTGGTGAAACGTTGGTAGTATTGCTGGTTGCCGGTTGTCCTCCGAAATACATCTATTGCATTAATCGTTGTAAGGGTAATGTTGTTAGTGAACTTGTGCTTCAAGTGATGGACAAGAAGAAATTTATAGGTGTGCGAACCAACCGGAGAATAGGCTGGCTCGAATTGCTGTCCATATGGCCGGGTGAAGGCCAAAGTTAGGTCTGTTTCCAAGTTCTTCTTATAAAATAACCGTATGCCTTCATGAGCGCGGCTCTGCTGGCTCCAGGGCGCAGCAGAGAATATCCTTCCATTGTCGAGCGATAAGGCTTGTCTGCCAATCCTGACAGAAAAGTATTTACTGATAGTCGGCTCAGCGTACAGTTCAAAAAAATTAATACTCCCGATGCGGGAAAAGCGTTCAGGTTCACCCCAAACATGAATTTCCTGCAAAGAGGCATGTAAACGAAGCCGATTTATCTTATAAGTAATCGTGAGGCGGTTTCTTTGGGTTGTATACAGATCAGGCATCAGCGTATCGGCAGCCGTCCACATAAAATTATCCCGATACTCAACCCTGGGTCTTAGTTCAAAATCAAGTGTTAATTCCCGGCGCAAGGTATCAGGCGATTGCCCAAACAAATTACAGGTTCCAAAAAATAAAGGTAGAATCACTACCAAATACAGGTTTGAAAAGGTTGGGTAAGTCTGCCTGAACACGAAAAAATGGTTTGTCACGCAAAACTAGCAATAATCTACAAATTCGATAGGCTGATTTGTCTTTTTATCTTACAGAATGTACATTAAAACGGTGGTGGTCGCTGCAGAACTAACTTGGCAATTTGCATATCAGTTATTAGGACACCTGACTTCAGAGCATTTCAAAATTTCGGAGCAAAGCGGTCAAAGGCATCGAAAATGTGCAGGACAATTGGGGCACAGTGGAGATTTTGGGGCCTGCGACCATCTGAATAAGGAAATAGAGGTCTTATAGAATCAGGCATTTCAATATCTTATAAATGGTTGCTTAATAACGCAATGCAGTCGGGATAAACAATTTCTCAAAAGGGGGCATTCTGCCGTGAGATCTACTGGTTCGTGTATCTGAATTCTTGAATCGAGGATTAGCATGTTATGAAAAGTAAATGGTCTTGGTTGAGACAAGTATTAAGGGCTAGGGCTCAGTGTAATTGGCTGTAAACGCTTTGATACTACAAAAGATGTTGATTAAAATAGTCAATACAAGGACCAATGATATAATTTTCTCTTCGCCTCACACAGCTTAGCTTGCTTTTTGCAGCTTATTTATTTCATAATCCTACATATCTGACTGCATATAGGGTCAATCAATCTAAAATTGCCGCTTGTAATTCATATTATAGTATTCATTATCTGATAGTCGGTGAAATGCTCCGGGTCATATTCTTTACCCATACTGCCCCATATTCAGGGAAACACAAACCGCATTTTACCTTCCGGGCATTTATAATGATGTGCAAATCCGATCTGGGAAGGTGAAAATTTTGTTACAAATGGACGAAAAATAGTGATTTAAATTCTTTTTATGGGATAGAATTAAATGATCTTAATTTCTCTACTTGTCATAGTTAAAACTATGTTTAGGGTTATAGTTCTTTCTTTTAATTTAATGCTAACCACATCTTTGCTTTTGTCCCTGGCAATTACTAAGTTGTAGTATCATTAATTCTGCAGGCCCGTGACCATCGTGTTAAGCAACATATTTAAGAAACCTATTTCTGTGTTGCTTTTTTGCTTAATCTCTTGCAGTGAAATCTGGGCTCAGTCTTCCGTCGTACATGTTTCGGCAGACAGCATTAATAATAGGGCCAATTCCTTGTCTTTACAAAAATACAAATGGAAGTTCCAGCCCGGAGATCGCATGGAGTGGTCATCGGCCCGGTTTCAGGATAACAAATGGGTTGAGATAAAAAGCGTTTTCGGAGAAGAAACACTACCTAAGGGCTGGAAAGGCATTGGTTGGTTCAGTTTACAGCTTATTATCGATTCCACTCTCAATGCGCAAACTCTTGCGTTCCGGATCAACCACGACGGCGCCTCGGAGATTTACATCAATGGAATTAAAAAAGGCGGCTATGGCACAATTGGACCGAATCAAAAGGAAACTGTTGCCGAACGCGCGCCGAAGCTGCTCATTCCGTTTGACGTGCATAAAGGAGATACGGTAATGATTGCGATTCGATATGTTAATTACGCGCCTCCATTTCCAGACTTTGTCGGCTTCGAATCATACATCGGCAAGTACGAAAAACTGTCTTTCTCGTTAAGCTCAACCTCACCCACCAGCCGTAATCAAATGCTCAGTTTTGGGGCATTATCAGCTTTCACGTTGCTTCATCTTCTTTTGTTTCTCTTTTATCCAAAAGAGAAAGTTAATCTGTACTACGCATTGTTTGTCGCATCAGCAGCCGGGACCTTGGTATTCCGCTATTTATATGCGGAAACATCCGTACCCGATTTTCAATTGCTCGGTTCGATCGCGTTTAATATTTCTAAAACCCTTGCGACCATATTTGGTGGTTTAATGCTTTACGAAATTGGGAAAGTAAGTATTTCAGGAATACGGCTTGCTCTGATCCTTCTTCCAGGGTGCTACTATTTAATTTTCTACGGCTTCTTTCCTTATGCTACCGGAAACCATCTTTTTGATCTTTATTTTCTTATCCTGATCAGCGACGGGCTTTGGATAATATGGAAGCAGTTCCGGTCGGGAAGGAAAGATATATGGCTGATCTGGACGGGAATGTTTATCACCGTTTTATTTTTCTTTTTTGTGGGTACTGACGCGTTTAATATTTGGGAAGGGCGGTATGAAGAGGCGGACGCACTAATGGCGATTGGATTACTTGCTATGCCTTTGTGCTTTTCTATATTCCTGGCTCTTGACTTTGCACGGACCAATATTGATCTGAGTTTGCGGCTTGTTGAAATTGAAAAACTATCGTCGGAAAACCTTCAAGTCGAAAGAGATAAAAGGCAACTGATCGAAAAGCAGGCCGAGATACTTGAGAAAACGGTCAAAGAAAGAACAGCCGAAGTACAGCAGCAAGCCGACAAACTCAGGGAACTGGACATGTTCAAATCGCGGTTTTTCATCAATCTGACACATGAATTTCGTACGCCGCTCACGTTAATCCTAGGTCCGGCCGAAAGGATCCATACCCAAAATCCGGATGCTAAAACGCGAAGCGAAACGAGCCTGATTATCAAAAGTGGTAAAAGGCTTTTGAAAATGATCAATCAGCTGCTGGATCTGAGCAAGCTGGAAGCGGGTAAAATGGAAGTGACCCAATCGCCCCAGGAATTAATAAATTTTTTGAGAAGCATTTGTGGTTCTTTTGAAACATTGGCTCATGAAAAACAGATAACACTTCATTTTTCATCGAACATAGGAAAATGTACTGCGAATGTGGATCGTGCCAAATTTGAAAATATTTTCTACAATCTGATTTCCAATGCATTGAAATTCACCACAAACGGCGGGAGCATTTCGGTAGAACTTATATTTTCAAACGACAATACTTTCAGCCAGCTTCAAGCCCGTGTGACAGATACCGGGATAGGCATTTCACCTAAAAAACTACCCTTTGTTTTCGACCGGTTTTTTCAGGTTGATTCATCTGATAGCCGTCCTCACGAAGGCACAGGAATCGGGCTGGCGCTCACCAAAGAACTCGTTGAGCTACTCGGCGGCTCCATTGAGGTAGAAAGTGTAGAAGGTGCCGGCACAACGGTTACTTTAAACCTTGCGATCGAAATTTTGCCAGAGCAGCAATCGCAGGAATCAGCGGTATCTGCTACCAACAACGTGCCAAAGCAAAGGGAAAGGAGAGCAGCGGAAATTCCATTTCTGCAATCTGCAGATTCAAACCTAATTCTGATCATCGAGGATAATGCAGACCTGAGGGCATTTATTCGTTCGTCCTTGTCTGGCGATTACCGTGTTTTGGAAGCTGAAAACGGTGAAGATGGCATCACGCTGGCATTGGAGAATATCCCGGATTTGATTATCACCGATCTGATGATGCCGGGCAAAGATGGGTATGAAGTTTGTACGGCGATTAAAAGCAATGAAAAAACCAGCCACATTCCCATCATTATTTTAACTGCAAAAGTAGATATCGCCAGCAGGATCACAGGTTTAGAAACAGGCGCAGATGCCTATCTGCGCAAACCGTTTTATGAGGTGGAATTGATCGCGCAGATTGAAAACCTGATCAGTCTGCGCCAGTCCCTTCGTAAAAAGTACATCGGCAGTAACTTATGGCTTGTCCAGACCTCAGAGCTGCCCTCAATGGAACAAGCTTTTCTAGCCAAGGTACGCAGTGCATTAGAAGCACATTGGTCCGATGAAACCTACAATGCAGAACGGCTGGGAAGTGATGTCGGGCTGAGCAGAACGCAATTCCACAGAAAATTGAAAGCACTCATTAATCAAACCCCGGGCGATCTGATCCGGACCGTGCGGATGGATAAGGCAATGGAATTACTTCAAAAAAATGCCGGATCTGTCGCTGAGGTTGGTTACATGGTAGGTTATGGCAACCCTGCCAATTTCTCCACCAGCTTTGCACGCCACTTTGGATTTCCGCCGAGTGATGTCAAAAAGAACTGATTTCTCATTCTGGCAAAGCTTTTTTCCTACATTTGGCATTTTTTCAAATGCATTTGCAACAAATGCAAATTCCGTTTTCAATCGAATAGCCGTGTTTTGTGATGATCTTAAATCACAACATATGACGATCATGAAAAATGCATTAATTGCACTTGGAAGTATTGCTATTCTTTCATTCACATTCTCGTTCACCATTCCGGATAACCGGATACTGGGGCGCTGGAACAAGATCCAAAAAACACCTAACGGTCCACTCGAACTGGTATTCGTATTCCGGGCTGATAGCACATATGATGGTATCGTCAATGGGAAAGCATTTATCAATGGTAAGTATTTTATTAAAAACGATACCATGAGTGTTTCAGACAATGGCTGTAACATAGCTTATTACGGAACATACCGGCTCAAATATTTCGCCCAGGATTCCTTATCATTTACAGCGATTTCCGACACCTGCAAGGAGCGCTACGAAGGTGCCCATGGTTTGAGAGTTAAAAAAATGCAGAAAAAGTAACCTGAGAGACGGACCAGTGAAAGCAAAAATCTTCATTCTGATTTGCGTTATTCCGCTGCTTTTTATCGCCAGCGTCATGCATGAATCTGAGCCAGCCAGCGCCATGGAATTGGGGAAATTGCTATTCTCCGACCCAATCCTATCTGGCAACCGTACGATCAGCTGCGCTTCCTGCCACAAAGAAAATTTTGCTTTTGCGGACACGCTGGCGCTGAGCTCTGGCGTAAATGGTCGACTGGGAACAAGGAATACGCCTTCGGCCATGAACATGCGTTTACAGGAAAGTTTTTTCTGGGATGGCAGAGCTTCCACACTGGAAGAGCAGGCATTGATTCCGATCGAAAATACGTTAGAAATGGATTTACCTGTCGACTCAGCCATTGCGCGGCTAAATAGCAATGCATTTTATCAACAGTCATTCCTGCGCATTTTCAAAGAAAATCCATCTAAAAAGTCTTTGGCAAAAGCGCTTTCGGATTTCGAACGTTCGCTGGAAACGAATAACAGTCCGTTTGATGACTGGCGCTTCAATGATAATGAAGATGCAGTCAGCGCTTCTGCGAAACGAGGGTTCAAGCTTTTTAATACCAAAGCCAAATGCATTCAATGCCATTTTGGCCCGGATTTTAATAATGTAGAATTCCGGAACATTGGGTTATTTGATGGTAACATGCACGTTGACAGCGGCAGATCAGCCATTACACACAAGGAATCAGATCTTGGAAAATTCAAAATCGGTTCTTTACGAAACATAGCGGTCACAGCACCTTACATGCACAATGGAATGTTCAAATCGCTCAAAGAAGTGATCGACTACTACGATAACCCTGACCTCATTATTCCGAAAGCTATGAACAGAGACACGATACTAATCAGGCCATTGCAATTGACTGGCACTGAAAAACTGGATCTGGAAAACTTTCTAATTTCACTTACCGACCGACGTTTTCTAAAATGAAATTGAATGGTACGTGTTAAAAGGACGTGCCGTATTAGCAGCAATTGAGAAATAGAAACAACAGAACAATTTAAAGTAACTTACTAATCGTGAAAACACAAATTAAAAAAATAGCAATCCTTATTTCCTCGATCTTCTTAACCTTCGCCTGTAGTAACAAAGATGAGGAAGTAACCACTCAGGATTGCGAGAAAAATGAATACGGCATTGTGACTGTAAACTACACTTCTGGTTCGGTACAGCATGCAATAGACATTACCACAAATGGTAGCGGGGTTGTGAGAACGAAAATAACTGCTGCGGGGGTACTAAAAGACACTTTGCACTTGAAAACGAATAACTATATATTGTCAATAGCAACTGTGAACAGTGCAGGTCTGGTTATAGATCAGTTTCCGGCAGTAAATGTTACGACATCGAAATGTAGTGAAAGGACAATTGACACAAATTTTTAAAAATAGTCACCGATAAGCATTGGGCTTCACTTCCTTAAACACAAAAGCATTTTCACCAATCCGCGCCGCTTTCCCGCTGGCAGTAGTCACATTCCTAATGATAACCTCTTTGATTTTGACATAGAGAAACTTTTTCCTGAAGGAATCGCCGGTCATTTCGGAACTAACATTGATTAAAATGGTAGGCCCGTGGTAGTTTACCTGATGCTGGGAATTTTCTATGCGGAGATTTTCAATGGTAATTTTTTAGGTATAACCGAAGTCATGCCGGCCTGAATTCGACCTGTCGATCAGCGCAGCGCTGAATGGTTTGCTTTCTGCGGGCAGAAATACACCACTGCGGATCACCAGCTCTACGTGCCAGGTAATACCATAGTCGAAACATAGGTTAACAATGTTTCTGACGTGAATGCTCGAAGTTCCATTCCAAGCGATAGACTTTATCACCATTTTTAAGTGCTTGATAATGAATATACTTCATCCATTTAACTCAAATTTTCAACTATGAGACGACTCAATTCATTACGAACAGTAGTCAGCCTGGCCTGCCTGTTTGCATTTGCAACGCACTCGATAGCTCAGCAACGACCGTATCCTGCGGGTGTTTCGTCGGGATTGAACTCCTGGTGGGAAGCAAAAGCATTTAACGAAACAGCGAATGTCTGGTATCCGAATTTTGGGAACGTAGCACTGCTCCCTTTCCTTTTTACTCCCGGACGCTCAAGGTTTGAAAAAACGGATGGTTACAACGGGCTAAACTTTAATCCGGTTTTAAAGATGGTAACGGCCGGAATGTCGGCCGGTTTGGTATTAACCAATAATCCTTCGGCTTCATATACGGTAATCGCCGTCAGTCATCCCGGTTCTTACACTACCCCATTCAACCGGCTCTGGGGTTTCGGAGAAAACGCAGCACATCCCGGCTTCTCGCAATATACCCGATACGGATCTACTACAAGGTTTAGTGCTGCCTACATGCTCAACTCTGGAAATAATGTCGACTGGTACTCTACATCACAAGACCAGCCAAGGGAGTTTAACATCTCCGCTGCCTCATTTTCCTATGGAGAGGCTAACCGTTATTTGGAAAAAATAATCTCCTTAGACGGGCAACGAAAAACCGTGCATGGGGGGGAAAGAGCAGATTTTAACACCATGAGCTTGTATCTGAACGCAGACCCCGCAGCAGCCTTCACACAGCAAGAAACCGATTATGCGGAGTTAATCATTTACAGGCGACTGCTCACTGAAATTGAACTCAGCCGTTTACATACGTATCTGTCTATCAAATACAGTATTCCACTTCGTATTGACGTGCCCTCCTCGGTGAAATATACAATGGATGGCGTAACCGACCTGTGGACAAGCACCGCTGGCTTTAATTATCATATCACCGGAATCGGGCGCCACTCCTCCAGCGGCCTGGATCAGCGAGTTTCCCTTCAGACCAGAGGAGGATTTTTACCAGTATCAACGCTTGGAGGGGGTAGTTTTGCTGCTGTACCGTTTCTGAATGACAACAGCTATTTTCTATTCGGGGATAATGACAAACCATTGGAACGCACAGTACAACTTCCCATTCCCGGAGGTACCCGGCCTGAGCGAGTATTCCGTGCGCAAAACACCGGGGTGACTGATTCGCTATGGCTCGGTGTTGCGCCGAACAGGTTTCCCGCAGAAACACCTTGCAAGTCAAACTACCTGGTGATCAGCAGTACGCCTGCCTTTGAAACATACTCATCCGTGAAGCTAAGACCCGATGTAATCAATTCACCTACTAGCTTTTCTAGATATGCCGTTCACGCTGTATTTCCTCAGGGAGAATCGTATTTCACTTTTGCGACTCTCGATCATCAGGTAACTCCTGTTGTTACCGACGGAGATGTTGAATCTCATACATTTAGTAATTGCAAAGAAACAGACGGACTCAATTATTTCGTTGACGAACTCGGTAAGCCTATATTCTCGATCAGTGGGTTGAGTGAAACACAACTGAGTGCTCTTACTGTCCGGATTAAAAAGAGAGCCGGGCCGGTTCAATTTGAGAATTCTTCATTCCGCTCCGCACTGATGGGAAGGCTGCTTACGTTAAATCTCAATGCGCCGGCTACCTTTAATGCCACGGTACGCTTTTATTACCAACCGGGTGAACTAGACGCAACAAGGATTGCTGGCGGAACTGATTTTTGGTTTAAAAAGGAGGCAACAAGTCAGCAAATACTGGATGATTTTACCCCGGACGGGACACTCACGCCCGGAACCTATACAAAACTTGTTGGCACAACTGGGGTTCAAAACGGAATATCCTACATGGAGTTCTCCAACCTAACTTCCTTTTCAACCATCGGATTTATTTCCTCAAAATTGGAGGCTCTTCCTGTTAGACTTCTGAATTTTGATGTAACAAAAGAGAAAAATGGGGCAACGTTGACTTGGGTAACGAGCGAAGAGGTCAATGTAGAGCGATTTGATATAGAGCGTAGTGCAGATGCTAAAAACTGGGAAAGGATTGGAAATAAAGCTGCAATCGGTGAATCGCAAGATAAAGTATACTACCGGTTTACAGACCACAAACCTTTACCTCAGGACAATTATTACCGGTTGAAAATGATTGATCGGGATGGAACATTTGCTTTTAGCAGACTCAATTATATTGCTTTTGACAGTGATAACACGCTAATCCTTTACCCCAATCCAGGTACAGATATTGTCAAAATAAAAAAGGGTATTTTCACACCAGGGACAATGGGTGACATCTCCATTTTTGATAGGTTGGGTAGGAAAGCGTTTTCATTTAGCGGCGCCACGGATTCGGAAATAAATATCAGTTCATTACCGGCCGGCATTTACCAGTTGGTGGTAACGACAAAAACGGGAGATGTACTTCGATCTAAGATATCGATTTTAAGATGAAATGGAATTGCAGCCTTTTGTTGGAGGAATTAACTAGGCAATATTTTTTTTATCTTTCTGGGGAATCTCCATTCGCCTGGCCCGTGGGACCCTTTATCTTATTGATGTGTTTGAGGCACGTCAATAAGATAAAAGGCTTGACTTTACTTCCTCGATTTTATGCCATCAGGCTACTTATTTCTCCTTTTGTAGCTTTTGTTCAAATGCCAGAGCGGTCAAATATCCCAATGATGAATGTCTTCCCTTTCTATATCACCGCAGCGGCAGCCGCTCCACCTCAACAAATTCAAAAATGGCCAGTTTTGCCTCTTGTTTGCCCTTAAATCCTTGATGATTAACCATTTCTAATTTTTGTTGTGTTAAAAAAACTCTCAGCTGCTGCAATGTCCCAACAGTCTCCTTTTCAGCGTCCCCATCTTTTTGGATACTTTACACGTCTTTGCCACCGGGTAGATTCCTTGATTCGCTTTTATAGATCGAAACCTTTCCGTTTGCTCCTGGAAAAGATGCGTACCGGGCCCAGACGGCCGCCTTTTTAGGAATTTAATGTTCAAGTTTTACCTCCCGCAACTCTCTCTCCAACTGCCTGATCCGTTTTTGTTCCTCAGTCAATCCTTCAACTTTTTCCCATAAAACAGGTTTATTAAAATTTGCCTCGTCAATTACTAAAACGCCCCGCAACAAGCCCGAGCTCAGCCGCTGCTGCACTCATCGAGCCCTTAGCTTCTGACAGTTCCACTGCTATACTTTTGAAAGATTCGTCAAACACTCATGGTCCGCCGAGCAGTCGTTTTCTCATAGTCAGACTTAGTTAAAAATTAAATCTGCCTATTCTGCCTTCAAACAACTGTAGCAACGTAAGTTTTAACAAATATCACTTTGGCTAATAGAGGTGTAAGATTTCATGCAGGGTAATGGCTAGAAAGTTCCAGGGGATGAAGCTCGTAAAGGCATGTAGCCTTTTTAGCCAAGAAGTTCAATCAGCCAATTCTTTGGAAAATTATGGAAACAGGGGATTTTTACGACAAGGCCACTCCGGATATCTTTTGGATCGCCTAGGATACTGATTTGCAGTATATAAGAAATTATATTCACAAATTAATTCATCAAAATTGAAAATGGATTCGATTTACTTCATTCGGCGGGAATGATGTAAAAAAAATCTGTTAATTCGATGAGCTTTTTAGCTTGTTCATCATTAATCTGCCCTTTGGGGCATGCTGGTGTAATTTCGACCAAGTGCATAGCTACCAGATCATGTATCAAATTGATAACTACTGCTGACATTTCTCCTGGTAAAACTTTTACTGAATATTCTATCATAATGCACTGAACAATAGATCTGTGAAAATTATATCTAATCTTTCTGTAAATCTTCGATGAAAGTTATTTAGAAGTGTACAAAAATACAGGTTCTGTTATGCACATAAAATGTGCATAACAGATTTCTTATTGTAAAAACTGACAGTGTTTCAATTCTCTAAGGTAAAGCGTAGATAAAGATGGACAAAAGACCTTTAAATGCTTAGCTCTTACTTAGCGAAATGTCGTGCTATTATGCCGACTTCTTCCGAAATAACGCCAGTTTGAAGTTGGTTATATTTTTAAGTTGTTGATTATGAGTCTCATTTGTATGGTGGTAGTATTTTTATGTATCTCTATGTAGACGTTCAATTATTCCAAATACAATCAATAGGTAAGCTTTATAATTAACTAAATGCTCATTATGAAAACCAGAAATACTTATCCAGCTAAGCGAAGTTTCATTAAGGTAAAACCAAGTTTGGAAGACGCGCCATGTGTTGCTCAAATTAATCAAAACGAATACAATATCTGGATACCATGTGAGAATCCAGATATTGGTCCTCAAAGCATCTATATATTTTTACCGGGAAGCAGGGTTAATATGCCAGATTTTTTTACATATGCTGGACATATAGTTAGTTTCCCCGAAGAGGCCGTATTCATTTTAAAGTGCCATCATCTCGAACCGTTTTGTACAATACCAGCATTAGGTACTAAACGATGGATTTCGATAACGGATTTAAACGGATACAATGCTATGCTACACACTTTGAATAAAATGAAGGAAGCTTCGAATCAGCAAGATTCTAGTACAAATGCCAGATTGTTGGCACTACTTAACATGTTTATTATATATGTTTCCAGGCAGTATTCTTCCCATAAATCACAATCCGATTTTACTGAACAAAGCCGAATTGTTGAAAAATTTATTCACTTATTAAACTTACAGGACTGTACAAGATTAGCCGTTAAGCACCTTGCTGTTGAGCTAGCGATGAGCCCTGATCATATTAATCTAATTATCCGTGGCACACTAGGGTTTACAGCAACCCAACTAATTCAACATAGTCTACTAAAAAAAGCCAAGCATGCCGCGATAAATTCAAACGAAAGTATGAAGGAAATTGCGTTTCGTTTGGGATTCAATGACATGTCCCATTTCAGTAAATTCTTTCGGGCGAAAGCAGGCATGACATTCACAGAGTTTAAGAATGCTTTTCAAAACATATAATATATGAACAATCAAGATAATTTAACGACACCAATCTTTTACAGCCAAATATTAACAAGTAGCAATAATCTAGCAGGGCAACAATCTTGCAAAGACTTCAAACAAGGCATCGAGCTGTATTGGATTAAAAACGGGTCTGGAAAGCTGAGTGTAGACTTTGTGAAAGGAAAATTATGTGAAAATACAATGTTTTTTGTTTTACCAGGACAATTTCACCGCATTGATGCAGAGGGGGAACTAGTTGGAAAAAAGATTATATTTTCAGCAGAGTATCTCGGTACTTCCAATAGAAGTTTTAATGCCACTTGTACTTTAAACAATCTCGCAATTCTTGGCAATTCGGGTATCATCAGATTGGAGAAGGATATCTCAGAAGAATTGGATCAAATTTTCGAAGGAATTTCCTGGGAGATAAATAATTCCTGCAACAATAAAAATGAGATGCTTGGGGGAATGTTAACTTTGTTACTGTCTTATCTACCCAATAGGGAAGGTGAAAATCATGTCAGTCATTCTTTAAAAAATGCGGAAACGGTATTTAATAAATTTATTTCCATCATTAATGAGAATTTCCGGACTGAAAAGCAACTCCATTTCTATGCATCCCAGCTGGCAATCTCTTCGAATTATTTAAGCGAGATTGCCAAGAAGGTTTCAGGATTTAGTGCTCGATACCATATTCAGCAACGTGTTTTGCTGGAAGCAAAACGTAAAGCTTTCATGACGGACATGAGAGCCAAAGAAATCGGATTTGAACTAGGATTTGAAAATCCTTACACATTTAGTAAATACTTCAAATGTTTGACCGGAACAAGTTTCTCTGATTTCCGACGGAAACAAATTGATCATAATGAGTGACTTTTCCAGGGTCGTTCTTTTCTTTGCTACAAAGTAAAATGCCTTAAAATTTAGCTAAGGGATATGCTTTAAGGTATTCATTTAATCAGATGGACATAAAAGCTATGAAAAACGCTTTTTTGTTAATTTATCGCGTTTTATGGAAATGCTAAGATGGTTAATGTCGCATTAAATTTCATGGTCTTTATCAAGTTGGTTAATGTATAAGAATATAAATTTGCTTCTTGTAATTTTCTTCTGGATGAATATTTATAGTACTATCTCATTTATTACAAGGAGTTTAACGTAATTTTTATGGTTTGTAATTAATGGATTATGTTTAAATTTTTTACTAATATTGACATGGATCTAGGATGTTTTATTTTTTTAACCCCCAATTTTAAATAATTCGTGGTGTGGTTATTTTTTAATTATTTAGATTTGACTTACTCGGATGGGTTAATCCTTATACGACACTGCCTAGCCTAGCTCCATTTGTAAATTCAACTTCAATATTTCGGACAAGCGTAATCATAGAGGAAATATCGCATGTGATTAGCCACTAACTGGCCAAAGGTCTTGGATCTAGAAGGCTAAATGAAGAAATCCAAAGAGCTTGAATTAAAATGGTATTTTTTGCAAAATTAAAACGTGACGGCCCGCTTGGCAACCATAACAAAAAAATTATCGTAAATCCAGAAATATAAATAAGAAAAACTGTAACGATTACCAGCCATGCGTAGGAAAAATATTGGGCAAATAGCCCTTTTCATATTTGCGCTAGTCACAGGATTTGCAACAAAAGGCCAAAATCAAGATTACCGTGCGATTGAATTAAAGTCGATTTTATCAAGAGCAAAAACAAAACTTGAAGTTGCTGACGCGCACATTGAATTGGCACATCACTACATTGTCAAACCCGGCGCAGAAATAAATGACATGAGTACCGCACGATTTTATTTAAGCAATGCAAAAGAAATCAATAGGCTGCTTCAATCGGAAGTGGTTTCAGGAAATATCCTTTTCGAAGATTCTCAAATAGAAAAAGAAACAGGCAACAGGGAAAAAGGATTAGAAAAATTGAATGAAGCGACTTTATTGTTTAAAAAGGCAAATGCATCTGGCAGGGAAGGGCGGTCGTTGATGGAGCTGCGTTATTACTTTGGACTGGAAGGGGAAGAACTGCAAAAAAGGATAGCAATCGTGAAGCAGGCTGCCTTATGCTTTGTTCGCTCCAAAGAGAAGGCTGAAGAGGGGGGGGCGTATATGGAACTAGGAGATTTGTATTCAATTAAAGGCGAACCTGCAGAAGCGATCTTAGCATTACGAAAAACAGTTTCCCTGTATAATGAATCGAATTTCCAAAATCTACAATCGGTTTATAATCTGTTAGGCAATGTGTATGTCGGTACGGGCGACTTGGAAAATGCCCTGCATTATGGGCATCTTGCCGTAAAAGAGCTCGAGGAAGCTAAAGACACCTCATTTGTCGCTGCGACAACATATAACAGGCTGGCAATCACTTATTCGAGGTTAGGTCAGTTTGATAAAACATTAGAATATCTTCAAAAAGCGCTAGTATATGCCATGAAGAATAAATGGGATGACGGAGTCGCGGAGATCGCCAGCAACATAGCCGAAGCAAGCATTAAATTGGGATCAAAAATAGAGCCACACATTGATTATCTTGAAAATTACCTACAAAAGACTTCAAAAAATTTAAAGCCCAGGTCAAGACATTTTGCAGAAGGACTTTTAAGACAATTTTATATTCAGTTAGGCGATGCCCAAAAATCACAATATTATTTAAACAGAACGTTACGATTTGAATTTGAAACAGACATAACAGATCGTGTTATGATGTACAGAGACGCTGTACTATATTATACTATGGTTGGCAAATCAGCGGAATCTTCCCAATATCTTAAAAAGTTTGAAGACCTGACACGAAAGGTTTCAAATCCCAAATTCTTGGAGTTGTATTATACTGTTGCTTATAAAACCGATTCTTCCCAGGGAAGATTTAGAGAGGCTTTTGAAAATCACAGATTGTACAAACAGTATTCTGATTCAACGAACACGAAAATATCAAAAAGAGAAATACGGGTAATGACGGCAAAATTTGATCTTGAAAAGAAAGATGCAGAGATCAAACATAAATCTGAAAACATTGTACTGCTTCAAAAAAATATCAAAACACAAAACGAACTGCTACAAAGAAGTAACACAATCAGAAATGTAACGATTCTAGCCGTTGTGATTCTCTTTCTCTTATTGCTTTCACTGTACAGCCGATGGAAAATAAACCGAAGATACAGCAACAGTATAGCCAAAAAGAACAATCATCTGGAACAATTGCTTCTGGAAAAAGAGTGGTTGGTTAGAGAAGTACATCATCGTGTTAAAAACAATTTACAAATGATAACAAGCCTGATCGATTCACAAGTATCTTATCTTAACGATGATGCCTTAGAAGCTGTAATGGCTAGTAAACATCGGATTGAAGCGATGTCCTTACTCCATCAAAAGCTTTACCTTTCTCAAAACATAGGTTCCATAAATATGAAAGACTACATTGAAGAACTTATGGCTTTTCTGAAAGAAAGCTTTGGGCTGAAAAAAAATATCAAATTCATTTTGGATTTGCAAGAGATCCAGCTTGATATCTCAAATGCGATTCCAATAGGATTGATATTAAATGAGGCAGCAACAAATGCCATTAAATACGCATTTCCCTCAAATCAATTAGGGAAGGTAGAAGTAAAATTCGAATGTGATAACAGGGAAAACATTGTTTTATCCATTAGTGATAATGGTATTGGCCTAGATCCGGATTTCAACACGGAAAAAGCACAATCACTGGGAATGAATCTGATGTATGGATTGGCAACAGAAGTCAACGGCAAGCTTAACATTGATGGAAATTTTGGAACAACAGTGTCGCTCAATTTTAAATTTCCTAAGCCTTTTTTGGAGCAGCCAGACACGCTGCGTGTTATCGGATTACATGAGTGATTATTTACGTATGACGTATGTTTTTTTACGATATTTCGTAAACTAGCGACAAAATCTACGAAATGTCGGGACTTGATAACCTGTGACGTATATAAGAAAAATAGTTTTGCTCTTAGTATGAATACTTTGCGAGGCGAATATATTACATAACCCTTGCGGGCACATTTATGTTATCCGCTTTGCATTAACCTCTTACTGCCTACGCAAACCCTTACCGGCATGAAACGAAAAATATTAATAGTCGAAGACTTGTTTGTCGAAGCAAACCATCTGAGAATTTTGCTGCGAAAAACAGGCTATGAAGTTACAGGCATCGCAAGAACCTATGAGCAGGCAGAGGCGCTTATCCGGCAAGATCCACCTGATATTGTTTTATTGGATATTTTTCTTGCAGGCAAAAAAACCGGTATTGATCTTGCCAAGATTTTAGGTAATCAGCAAATCCCATTCGTATATCTTTCGGCCAATTCGAATGAAGAAGTGCTTAAAAAGGCCAAAGCAACAAAGCCAAGTGGATTTATTGTTAAACCATTTCGCGAAAAAGACTTACTGATCGCGCTGGAAATAGCAGAGTATTTGAATGAAAATAGTAACGATTCCCAGGCGAAAAAGGAGAATGCCTTTCAGCTAGAAGTAAAAAAAATCTCAGAACAGGACAGCATTTGGCCTGAACGACTGCTGGGGATTGTGAAGGCATTTCAGAAAATATTACCATTTGACTATATGGCAGCCGGATTTCTAGGTAATAAATTTCACCCTTCGAATTCGTTTCATTTCTTGCGTGTAGGGTTTGATGAGTATCAGGCAATGGATCTGGACGGGGTGAGAATTGTCTCAAACATAACGGTTCATGAGATCGAGACAATGCTTGCAAATACTAACTTAAGCCCGGACATAATATTCTACAATGAAAAAGATTTTGAGAAACTAGCAAGTGTCAACTCCATGAGACGGCTGATCGGTGATAAATTTGGTATGACCTCATTATTTAGTTTTCCATTGCCAAGTATTTCCGCTGAGGGTAAAAAGTTCTTTTTTGCATTTTATAGCCGTCGTTCGGATACTTACGACGAAAGCCACGTAGAGCTCTGTGAACGCATTCAAGGATCTCTGGAACGAATGATAAGAACAATTATTCAGAATAAATCCTCTGACTTTTCACAAGTAAGGCTTGATAATTCCATTGAGATTAAATCAAACCAAAATAAAAATGGTCATCAATTCGAAGAAATTGTTGGGCATAGTCACCTTCTTTTAAATGTTTTTGACCTGATCAACCAGGTGGCATCAAGCGATACCTCTGTGTTGATTACCGGAGAGAGTGGAACCGGAAAGGAGCGGGTTGCTGATGCCATCCATGCCTTATCATCACGAAGTGATAAACCGTTTATTAAAGTAAATTGTGCGGCCTTGCCCATTAATTTGATTGAATCCGAATTATTTGGCCATGAAAAGGGATCTTTTACCGGAGCTATTGCAAAGAGAATCGGACGATTTGAGCAGGCTAATGGCGGTACCATTTTTCTGGATGAAATCGGCGACATGCCTGTTGAAATCCAAATCAAGTTATTACGGGTGCTACAACAACGTGAAATTGAGAGGATTGGAAGTATACAATCCACGAAAATTGATATAAGGATCATTGCTGCAACGAACCGTGATCTTGAAAAGGCTATCGCAGAAGGTAAGTTCCGACTTGACTTATATTACAGACTAAACATCTTTCCTATTCCCATGCCGGCGCTCAGACACCGGCTGGAGGATATTGAACTGCTCACAAACCACTTTCTTAAGTATTTCTCTCGCAAGACAGGGAAACAAATCGAAAAAGTTTCAGATCATGCAATGAAGTCATTAATGTGTTACAACTGGCCTGGAAATATCCGGGAATTAGAAAATGTTATCGAACGAAGTGTTTTATTAGCTAAGGGTGCTACAATTGAACATATATTGTTACCCAACCAAAACAATAATAATTCGGCAGCAACTCATGAAAAATTATTAAAAACTATTGAAGAGAATGAACGTGATCATATCATTGCGGTTCTGAAAGCGTGTAATGGTAAAGTAAGCGGCAAAAATGGGGCAGCAGAAATACTTGCCATTCCATCGACGACATTAGGTTCGAGGATGAAGAAGCTTGGCATAAAACGGCAGTTCAGCTTCTAGATAATCAGTCCATAGCTTTATAGCAGCTTACGATCGGGGTTATTCGATACGCTTAACACCTTTCCTCGTTTAACTTAGGTTTCGACTTTCTGCTAAGTTTAACATCGTTTTTAATAATTAGTATTCAAAAGATCCTCTGATAAACTTTTCATATGCAACCGGCATATCATACCATTGAAAATGGTTTGTAAATCCCAATATGATCAATATAGAAATGATTATTCCGATGATTGCTATTCCATAAGCCACCCGTTTTGATCGTGTCCTTAGGTAATGGAGGGCAGCCACATGGAACGTAATGGATATAATTCCGAGAATGTAATAAGGTATAAAAATGAACGTGGCTGGATAGTAATTAAGACCGGCGGCGGCAAAATAAAAATTTGTATCCAGATGTTCGATATGCCGGCCTGCAAAAACGGCACTAACATGGGCTATCAAAAAGAAGGATAGGTAGAGCCCGGAATATACCTGAATTTTCTCAGCAACTAATTTTGCTTCGCGTTTATAAACTAGTCTGAGGCCGGAAAAGATTTGGAAAAATACGATGAGCAGTAGTAAAGTTTCCGTAAAAGGATGGCGGTATACCTGCCTAAATTGCTCCATAATAGAAATGTGCTTTTCAGATCCGTAAAGTGCGAAAAGATGATTGAAAAGGTGGAATGCGATAAAGGCAGAAAGAATAACTCCGGATATGTGATGGAGAAATTTAATTGTTTTTCTTTTCATGCTAAAACTATTTATGAAGGTCTTGTATGGTTCCGAAATGCTAGACTTCTTGGGCTATTGCAATTAACAGTACTCCATCAATCCGTGGCGTGCAGTTACATAATTCAATTGGCGACGGTAAGCTGGTCTACGGTTATTTTCCGAAATATCAACTATGTAAATACTTTGCCAGATTTATAATAGTTTGACTGTCAGAGATTTAGTGATTAATTGAGATTGCCTGTTTCCGAGATATCGAAAAGTAAAGTAGCATATTTACGAAATTAAGTGAGGATAGCTTATCGTCCGTAGAGCGGCAGTATAAAAGCAGCCGTATGTGGCAGTTTACGATATTACGTGTATCGGCATGGATACTTACGAGATATCGAAAATGTAAAATTGAATATTGTTATAACGTATTGATTTTGAGTGCATTGAATTTGTGGTATCATAATTGACATTATTTGATTGTCAAAGTGGCTGGACTTGATAAGGTAAAGCTTCTATTGTCAGACAAATCTATTGATTGCACTTTAACATTATGTTTATGAAAATTATTTTAATCACCATTATGTCAATGGTTGGCGGGCTTGTGTTTGGCCAGCATCGAGATGCCGGGCATCAACAGGCAATTGCACCAGAATTGCTATTTAAAAAGAAGCTTGACATGCCAGGTGTCGAAAACAAGGAGGTCAGAATGGCCATTGTAACTTATCAACCTGGCGAGATATCGCCTGCTCACAGGCATCCGGTGGCACTTTTCATTTATGTACTTGAAGGTGATATTGAGACAACCTATGAAGGTGAAATAACCAGATTAAAAAAGGGGGATGTCTTTTATGAACATCCTGACGGATTGCATAATGGTACTAAAAACTTAAGCAAGGACAAGCCTGCCAAGCTCCTGGTCTATTTCTTGGGGGATCCTGGTAAACCTTATCTGGTGTTAGAACCCAAATGAATTATCCTTTAAAGTGATTGCGATATTTTGATCGCTGTGCTTTGACACTTCAAATCATTGGAGAAAAGATCCTTTGTTTCGGCTTAAATCTGATATGTTCATTGTTTTGGAATGGATATATCAGATTTTCGGTCATGTAATGCAGGCCAGATCCCGTGCTTGTCCGAAAGAAGAGTGCCCTCAGCAATTTGGTAGTTCATAATTCTTTGTTATGCTTTCATGCTGCTGGTTGCTTGAAAATGCCAGTTTCAAGGTGGTAGATATTAACAAGAATAATTTAACAGATGAATTTAGGGTGAAGACAGCAGGTTTAAGCGAAAATGAAATCGAGATTTTCCAGGTATGAGAAAGCTTTTTATCAAGCATGGCAAAACTTTGTTATTGGCGATGGTTTTTATAATGGCGCCGTTTTTAGTATCCAGAGCTGACAATTTGGATGAGCAGCTTACAAAATTGCAAAACCAGCTAAGAAGTGCCAGCACTCCACTAGAAAAAGCTACTAGTCTGCTTAAAATAGGGGAATTTTATTTATTGAAACCGGGAGAAAATCCAGACGATTTACTTAGTGCTCGCCGATATTCACAGGCCGCTTTAAAGATCAGCACTATGTTAAAATCTGACATTCTTACAGCAGATATACTGAATTTGATCTCTAAGATCGAAAAAGAGTCCAACAAAAAAGAGATTGGACTAGCAAAATTAAAACAGGCTATAATCTTGTATAAAAAGGCGGAGATGCCCATCCGGCATGGGCAAGCTCTCATGGAATTACGGCACTACTCTGACTGGTCCAAACCCGGGATGTTAGAAAGAATCAGGGTTGTGAAGGAGGCAATTGACTGTTTTGTTCGGGCAAAAGATAAATTAGAGGAAGCTACTGCCTATGTTGAACTGGGAGATATTTATCAACTGCAAGAAAATTCGACGCAGGCTATAATATCACTGAGAAGGGCGGTCTTACTGTATCAGGATGTTCATTACAAAAATCTACAATCTGTTTACAACTTGATGGGACATATTTACACAGCTACTGGAGATCTAAAAAATGGGTTAAAATATGGACATTTAGCAGTGGATGCGATTCTTGAACTAAACGATACGTCCGTTGTCGCTGCAACTACATACAACCGTTTGGCCGTAACATACTCGAAATTGGACCGTTTTGAAACAGCATTGAACCTGCTGCAGAAAGCATTGACATTTTCAATAAGAAATAACTGGGACGATGGGACCGTGCAGATACTGGCAAACATAATTGATTTGAGTATAAAAAAAGGTAGTCAAATGAATCCTCAGATTACTTTTCTTGAAAGATTTTTAGCAAGCAATTATGACAAGATTACCCCTTATGTTAAGTATACTATAGAGGAGGACCTTCGCATGTTTTTCATTAAGTCAAAAAATATTTATAAATCAAAATTCTATTTAGATAAATGTTTTCAGTACGAACCGGAAGGAAACATTTCATTTAATACGCACCTATATTATGATGCTGTCCAGTATTATTCGCTGATAGGCGATTTTCGTCGTGCAAAACTATATCTTAAAAAAATGGAGGTGTTGAAGAACAAAGCAGATGACCCTTTTATATCTCAGCAATACTACCAGGTGAGCTATAAAACAGATTCAGCTTTGGGCAACTTTCGAAATGCATTTGTTGATCATATAAAGTATAAAACGAACTTCGATTTGATAAAGGAAAGGAAATCGAAATATGAATTAAAAGCGATGGCTGCAAGGTATGATCTTGAAAACAAAGATGCGGAGATCAAGCTTAAATCCGAAAATATCAAACTATTAAAAAAAGATATTGCCTCTCAGAATGAAATTGTTCTACGGAGTACCAAGCTTAGAAACCTGACCATTCTAGCAATGGGCATTTTATTGTTGCTTTTAATCTCGTTATATAGCAGAAGCCATATAGTAAAAAAGTATAGTAACAGTATTGCTAAAAAGAATATTTATTTGCAGAAGTTGCTTAATGAAAAGGAATGGTTGATTCGTGAGGTCCACCATCGAGTAAAGAACAACCTTCAGATGATTATTAGCCTGATAGACTCGCAGGCATCTTATCTAAGCAATGAGGCACTGGACGCTATAATGGATAGCAAGCACAGAATAGAAGCAATGTCTTTGATCCATCAAAAACTGTATTTAACCGAAAATACGTCAACGATCAATATGCAGATTTATATCAACGAGCTTATGAGCTATTTAAAAGAAAGTTTAGATTCAGGAAAATGCATTGGATTTTCGATAGATGTGGATGAAATCAGTATGGACGTATCTCACGCGATTCCGGTGGGGTTAATACTTAATGAAGCAATTACCAATGCAATAAAGTATGCATTTCCAAAGGAGCAAACAGGAATGATTTCTATCAGTTTGAAATATTTTAATCAGGAGAATGTTTTTTTATCCATTCGTGATTCGGGCGTCGGTCTCCCAAAAGACTTTCAGCCCCAAATGGTGACTTCTTTGGGAATGTGCCTAATGTACGGATTAGCGACCGAGGTTAGTGGCGAATTAGATATTGACGGGAACCAAGGTACCAGTGTGCAACTCAAGTTCCGTATGCCAAAGGTATTTGTTGATAGATCGCTTCAAGATGAGATTGTATTGGAGAATTGTTGATGTTAGTTATCACGTATTCAACCCAGAAAGTAGACACCTTAATGCCTCTTCAAAAGATGAAACAATATCCGATATCTAATGCGTACATTGAAAATCGATCTATTCTGAAAAAGGAATGGCAACTTTTACTCGACCTTGGAAATGACATCACCAAAGTCCGTAACAAAGAAGACCTTATTCTATTATTTGCAAAGCGGATCAGGGATTTATTCTATTTCACCCATACAATTGTTACGCTAATTGACCTTCGGGACAACACTTATTATCCATTCCTACTAGATGATAAGGATTCGGTTATTAATGATCACCTAGAATATGAAAATCTACTTTTGTCTCGCTTTGACCTTGGGGATCCATTTATCGAATCAGTAATTGCATCTGAAGTACCAGTGAGTTTTCGCTTAGACGACATAGTAGATGCGCCACAAAGTCCTGCGTTTCTTAGGTTAAATCATGAGAAAGGAATCCGGCATATGCTAATGACCACCCTACAGATTGAAGGCCGGCCGATTGGATTTATCCATATTTACACTGATGATGATCAAGCCTTTTCGCAGGATTTTAAAGAGGTTATCCAACGGGTCACCCCTCAGCTGTCCAGCGCAGTGGCCAACATTATAAAGAACGAACAAATTCTACAAAAGGAGAGTGAAAAGTCTTTTTTGCTTGATTTTAGCACTGATATTTCGGCTGTCCGAACTCGGGGAGATCTGGCGGTCGTGGTTAGGACGGCGCTTAGAAAGCTTAACGCTGGTGGCGGTTATGTGATCCGCAAGATTGATGCTGATGGAACAACCTTGTCGGCCTACTTGTACGATACGGGCTCTGCCAGGTTTGATTCATCATTATTAGAGCAGGTTCTTAATGAGAAATTTCCGATTAACGACGGACTCCAAGACCGCATTCTGGACAGTTATATTCCGCTTCTTTTTAATGTAGAACGCGAGCTTCAAAGGGGATATAAACTATCATACCTGGACCTTTGGAAGAATATGGGGTTTAAAACGATGGTTGGCATTGCATTGCGAAATGGTAATAAAAACATTGGTTTACTCTGGTTAAGCATTGATGAAATTAATGTTCCTATTTTACAGGGGATATGCTCACAGATTGCGATTGCCATGGGCAATATCATGGCGCAAGAGGACATTCTTCGCAGGCAGGCTGAGATGGCATTGATGCTGAGTTTTTCAAATGATATGACCAGTGTTAAAACAAAATCTGATCTGAATGATGTGACCTCCAAAGTATTGCAAGGCCTGTTTAAAACCCGCATTGCTGTTTTATATCTTCTTACAGAGGATCAGGTTACGCTCCGGCCTTATCTGTTTGATAGTCAGTTTTTCGACGTAAATGATTTCCTCGAGCAGGAAGATATGTATTCCATGAATATTAATGAGCCCTACGCCAGGCTCGTATTCGATAGTCTCCAACCGTTACAGTTCGACATTGATCAGGACATTGAGGATAAATGTCTTAAAAGTTCTATAGAGCGGAATCGAAGCATATATAACAGTATCTATGCGGTAGCTTTACGGCTTGGTGAGCAGAAGCTCGGTATGTTGTGGATGCTGGGTGAGCAAATCAGTGAAACGCTATTGCAGGCCATTTGCGCACAAATTTCTACAACACTTTCCAATGTGCTTTCCAATGAAAAGATTCTGCATCTTCAAAAGCAATTAGAGGATGAAAATGATTACCTTAAAGAACAGCTCAGGACAAATTTCGATGAGATTGTTGGCAATGGAGAGGCGATGCAGCAGGTGTACCGGCTTATTTATCTGGTGGCAGAAAGTAATGCAACCGTTCTTTTATTGGGTGAAACTGGCACAGGGAAGGAATTGATTGCAAAGGCCATACACAATGCATCTTCCCGAAAAGGAAAGCTGATGATCAAGGTCAACTGTGCAGCTATACCGGATAATCTAATTGAAAGTGAGCTTTTTGGGCATGAGCGTGGTGCGTTTACAGGAGCAGTTGAACGGCGGGTTGGAAAGTTTGAACTGGCGAACGATAGTACGCTTTTTCTGGATGAGGTAGGGGAGATGCCACCGGAAGCTCAGGTCAAACTGCTGCGGGTCTTGCAGGAACGGGAAATGGAGCGTATCGGAGGTAAAGCTACGATCAGGCTCAATGTCCGGGTCATTGCTGCAACAAACCGGAATCTGGAAGCGGAGGTGAAAGCGGGCCGTTTTCGATCCGACCTGTATTATCGCCTTAACGTATTTCCCATCAAGCTCCCGCCACTTCGTGATCGTGCCGACGACATAGAAAGCCTTGCACGCTTCTTTCTATTCAAATACAGTAAAATGTTTGGTAAAAAAATGGTTAAAATTTCAGCCGGTGCATTGCGTCAATTACAATCTTATTTATGGCCTGGAAATGTACGCGAGCTCGAACACCTTATTGAGCGTAGCGTGCTGCTTACTACGGATCAAATCATTCGCGAGTTTTTCCTCCCCATCAATACAGAGCATATTATCGAATCAAAGGAATTATCGTCTGACCTGTCACTTGAAGAAGTTGAACGCGCCTACATTATCAAAGTATTAAAGCGGTGCAAGGGTAAAGTTTCAGGTCTCGGCGGAGCAGCAGAAATACTTGCTATACCGGGAAACACACTCCATTCCAAAATCAAGAAACTACATATCTCAAAGGCAGATTACTTCATTTAATCAACGGCGATCTGCATATTTTAGACCTGATAATTCACTAAATAAAATAACATGTATCAGGAATTTACTAAATATAGTGAATAAGAAATCATGAATAATTGATATATGTTTGATTGTCAACTAGTTAAATGTTTGGCATTGATTTTGAAAAATGATAGTAGTTATGCGAATTTAACTTTAACATTCTAAATCATGAAAATTGTAATTGTTGGAGCCTCCGGTACTATTGGACGTTGTGTGGTCGAGGCTTTGAAGCCTGCTAATCAGATAATCAGTGTTGGTCTAAAAGATGGGGACTATCTTGTGGACATGACCAGCACAGGTTCAATCCAATCGTTATTTGAAAGTATAGGTAGCTTCGATGCACTTGTTGCCACTGCTGGTATTGCCTATTTTGGTCCATTTGACAAGATGACGGAAACTGATTTCCGCGTTGGATTAGATAGTAAATTAATGGGACAAATTAACCTGGTAATGGTCGGTCAGAACTATATCAACCCCAAAGGTTCGATCACGCTAACTTCCGGTACTTTGAGTGATGATCCGGTCCGTATGGGCGCTGCGATTAGCTCGGTTAATGGAGCAATTAATTCTTTTGTGAAAGCAGCTTCTGTCGAGCTCAGTAATGGCATAAGAATCAATGCAGTAGCACCAGGGGTAGCCGAGGATTCACCTGAATTTCATCCTTATTTTCCTGGAATGGTACCTGATTCTATGAATCGCTTATCAATGGCATATATAAAAAGTGTGCTGGGGGCCCAAACCGGTCAGGTGTTCAAAGCACAATGATCAAGCAATTGTCCACTAAGCGTCGTATGCAGGGCGGGTAGAAATATCTTTCCTGTAGGATTTTTAAATATCAAAATTATGAAAATTGTAATCATAGGCGGTACGGGGTTGATCGGATCAAAGGTGAACGAAAAACTGAGGCTATTGGGGCATCAGGTAATCGTTGCATCTCCTTCAACTGGTATCGATGCATTGACTGGCGAAGGCCTTGCCGACGCAATGGTGAATGCCGAAGTGATCGTTGATCTGTCTAATTCCGCTTCCCCCGAGGAAGATACAGCGATCAAATTCTTCAGTACAGCAGGGAAGAACCTGGCTGTGTCGGCAAAAGCAGCCGGCGTCAAACACTATCTGGTGCTATCTATCGTAGGAACGGACCGAGCCCTGTACATCGGTTATCTGCGCGCAAAAAAAGAGCAGGAGGATATTATCAAGCACTCCGGTATCCCGTATACGATTATCCGCGCTACGCAGTTCCATGAACATATTACCACCTTGATTGCGGTACAATCTGATGAGCAGTATGTGCATGTTTCGACCGTGGACTACCAGCCCATCGCAGCCGAAGACGTTGCTGCATTGGTTACCCGGCTAGCATTGGAAGCTCCCAAAAACAGCACGGTGGAAATCGCAGGTCCTGATCGCGCGCCCATGAACGAGTTTGTTACTCGGTACGTCTCAGTGAAAGGAGGTGAAAAGTTGGTGAAAGTCAATGACGAAAATAAGTATATGTTCTTTGAAATTCCTCAATCCCTTTTGGTGCCGCAGGGTGATTTTTTCCCTGGCGCAATCCGGTTTGACGATTGGATGAATGCATAGCCAGTCCTGTTACTTCCAAAAAAGTTCACTTAAAATGTTAGCAATCATGAAAATTGTAATCATAGGTGGAACAGGCCTGATCGGCTCGAACGTCACAAAAAAACTTCGCCAGCTTGGTCATACAGTCATAGCTGGTTCCCCTTCGACGGGTATCAATGCCTTTACCGGCGAAGGCCTTTCTGATGCATTGGAAAACGCGGATGTAGTCGTTGATCTTTCCAATTCGCCTTCGTTTGAGGACGGTCCGGCTATGCAGTTTTTTCAGACAGCGGGGCGTAACATTTTGTTTTCCGAAGTGAATGCAGGCGTTAAACACCATGTAACCCTTTCCATTGTTGGCATACACCTGATGGAAAGTATGGGTTATATGCGGGCGAAGAAAATTCAGGAGGATCTGGTGAAAAGTTCCGGTGTGCCCTATACCATTGTCCGAAGCACCCAGTTCCAAGAATTTGTGCCAACCATTGCGGCCGGTGCTACACATGGCGATGAGATCAAGGTTTCCAAACTTGATTTTCAGCCAATTGCCGCCGAAGATGTGGCTTTATTCATTGCAAGATTTTCAATATCGGAGCCAAACAACGAAACGGTCGAAATTGCAGGACCTGTCTTAGGTCCTATGAGCATGTTTGTAAACGACTTTATTACGGAAACCGGGAGTGGTAAAGTGGTTGTTGCTAACGATGGAAAAGAATATTTTGGCACCGCAATTCCTCAGTCGGCATTGGTTCCTGAAGGAAATGCTTACCTGGGTGAAATCCGTTTCAAAGAGTTTCTTGGGGCAAGGGCCTGAATATTTTGGTCGTTTTCAGGTAAAAGATCCGATTGTATCCTTATTTGCCGGACTTGTATGGTTAACTGCCTTCAAACTCCTCTCCTCCGTTTCGTGGTCAGCTTGCAGTATAAAAAGGGGATGTCTGGATTGTTGTTATCGTATCTAATTAGCTGCGCTGAAATCCTGGGAAAGTGGCTGATGATCTGGTTGTTTACTGCATTAATTTTAGTGAAAGCTTACAGCCATATTGAAAGTTCCATCCATGACGTCACGTTCAAATAAAAGGCTTTATAGCAAAGATAAATTATTCTTTAACAAATAAAAGTGCCGTCCTGATATATCGTCAAGGAGCAGTGTAATTTACTATATACAGTGAAAATATTTTTCATATTTCACGTGAAATACTTAAATATCAGCCATTTGATATGTTGGTATATGAATTGTGAAGTATAAACAATTAACTTAATGCTAACCAATTAATTTTAAAAACAATGAAGATTTTAATCATAGGAGGAACTGGTTTTATCGGATCAAAAGTTGTCACTATTCTTCGTCAGCAAGGCCATTCCGTTATAATTGGTGCTCCGTCTGACGGAATTAATACCATCTCAGGGGAAGGACTTGAAGAGGCCTTAAAAGAAACAGATATCGTTATTGATATTTCCAATTCTCCTTCTCTGGACGGTGATGCTGCAATTGATTTTTTTAGTACTTCCGGTCGTAATCTTTTGGGTGCTGAAATCAAGGCAGGTACCAAACACCATATTGCACTTTCTATTGTAGGGACAGATCTGATAGATATGGGTTATATGAATGCAAAAAAAGTGCAGGAAGATCTGATCAAAGAGTCGGGTTTACCATATACGATAATTCGCAGCACACAGTTTTTTGAATTTCTCCCAACAATAACAGGAGCGGCAATTCAGGGAACTAACGAAGCTCACGTTTCAAACATTGCCTTTCAGCCAATTGCAGCTGATGATGTTGCAGTACTCATTTCCAGTATTGCCGTCTCAGATCCTGTCAACGGTATAGTAAATATCGCAGGGCCTGAACCTGGTACCATGAGTGATTTTGTAACATTTTACCTGAAAGGGGTAGGTCGGGGTGAGCATGTAGTTACAAACAACAGAGGAGAATATTTTGGTGTGCTGATTCCTCATTCCGCGTTAGTACCTCAGGGAGTTGCTAGGTTAGGGGAAACCAATTTCAACCAATGGTTGACAATTCAGAATCAAGGGATGCATAATCACTGAAGTATTGCAAGGACATTAATCTTCTATGATTTTTAATCCTTGATTGATTAACTATCTGTTTCAATCTTAAAAATACCATCTGTGAAATTAAATAATAAAATAGCCGTTGTTACGGGAGGTAGTTCCGGGATAGGACTAGCAATAGCCAAATTGTTTTCGGCTCAGGGAGCGAAAGTCGTGATTACCGGGCGTGATATCGGAAAATTACAGCGTGCAAAGCAAAAGATCAGTAATACAACAATTGCAATTCAGGCAGACTCATCAAATCTTGCTGACCTTGATCGTTTATTTGAAACCGTTCAACAGAATTTGGGGAAAATTGATGTGCTCGTAGCCAACGCTGCACAATATATCTTGGCGCCGTTGGCTGATTTTACGGAAGAAATGTTTGACAAACAAAGTGACGTAAATTTCAAGGGTACTTTCTTTACCGTTCAACGCTCTCTGACTTATCTTCGTGATGGTGCCTCTATCATATTACTTTCTTCAATTACAAATGAAAAGGGGGTAGCAAATCATGCGTCATATTCTGCTACTAAAGCAGCTATTCGCTCCATGGCTAGAAGCTTTTCAGCAGAACTTCTGGAAAGAAAAATACGTGTAAATGCACTTACTCCCGGTGCAGTGGATACAGAAGTGATTGAGCAGCTGACTTCATCGTCGCACGAAGCGGAAGCATTAAGGTTAAATATTGCACAATATTCGCCATTGAAGAGGTTAGGCAACCCCGATGAAATTGCAAATGGAGCACTTTTTCTTGCTTCTGAAGATTCTTCTTTCATGTTAGGAGCAGAATTGGTTTTGGATGGCGGACTTAAAACGTTGTAAAATAATTGATTATCAATGTGTATAGACTTCATCCTAACCACGCATTTTGTAAGTAAATGCTTGGTTAGGATGGTTTCGTCACAACGCAGTAAAAATATACCCAGTTAAACTATACTTTTAGATTTAATAATAGATCATTAATGCGGGGAATGGCTTTCAGTACTTGGTGTTTATACCCAATTTCCAGAGTTGGCTTAAAAGAGAGAAGAAAAACAGTCGCGACGTCCGTGAGTCCTTTGTCATACACAATTAGAAGAAGTTATTCCCACATTGGGCTCAAACTTATAGGCCTTGTAAAAAGCTTCATTTGACCCCAAAAGTGACATGGTAGCTATATTCACTAGACCCGTGAGTGTATTTGCACTTTCTTTTGATTTAACCCACATTACGGAATGAACGAACAAGCAGAACCCAATTGTAGATCAAGAATATTTATTATAGCAGTGGTCTTTTTAACGCAATGAAGTGTGATGAGCAAATAAATTATGACCATATAAGAAAATTCGGTAAGATATAGAATACAATCAGCATTAAGCTGGAAATTTTCGAAAATCTAAGTTTTTAAGGCTTTTCCAATTAATCAAGGATAGTAGCACCTAAATCAACAACTCCTTAGCGCCGCTCTTCGCCCATTTGAAAGAAAACCTAAAAATGTTCCTGTAACTAATTTTAATAGGATAATCTAAAGATGGCAAATTAAACTAGCCCATTGCAGCATCACGGTTTGCCACACTGAATTGTCTGAAACATCCGATACTCCGTCTTTTCTAAATTACCTCTGAGGGAGTCAGCCCAAATTCTTTCTTGAATACAAATGAAAAGTGAGAAAGGTCTTCAAAACCAACTTCAAGGTAGACTTCGCTAGGCTTATGTTTATGCTGGCTAATCTGGAAATAAGCCTCATTAAGGCGCTTCTTTTTAAGCCAGCTTCCAGGATTTGTGCCGAAAACCTTTTGAAAATCCCTTTTAAAGGATGATAAGCTTCTTCCTGTAAGAAATGCAAATCTTTCTAGGCTAATATTAAATCGAAAGTTACGATTCATGAAGGCTTCAAGATCAATTTTCTCAGGAATTGCAAAGTTGAAAAACACATCTGCCATTTCTGATTTATATCTTAATATAATCATCAGCAGCTCTTCGCGTTTGATATCTGCAAAAATTTCGTCGAGCTCTGAATCTCCTGTATAATAGGGCTCTAGTGACTGGATATAGCTTTTGATCAGTTTACCTTCTTCTATAAATAGAAAGGAGTCATTATTGGTATCTGACTGAACTTGCACCGGGTGCCGTTCCCAAAACTTTCTTAGGAAAGGCTCATCGAATGTAATTATGATCTTTTCGAATTCGCCTTCATCCTTGTATTTAGTATAGCGCACCAAATGATTTTTCCTGGCGATGCAGTAATCGCCAGGAATCATTACATAATTTTTGTGACCGTCAAAAGCCTTCATTGACCCTTTCAGTAAATACAAGAAAAAATGGTCGGATATAAACTGCTCCGGCGAAATTTCTGGTCCTAAATAACAGGATTGTATGTTGTTAACTTTCACTTTTCACGATTGATTATATATGCAAATCTAATCATTTATACAAACTATCGACGCTCTCTAGAATAGCAGATTGCCGGCTTCTAGGGTTCCAGTTCAATGTTTCAACAGCTTTCTTATTCGACATTTGGATATAAAATGCTTCGTCGGTAGGTTTCATATTCGCAATATTTGTGGCCAGATCCGGCCGCTCAGTTTGGATTAGTCGTGCCACATCATAAAAGCTCATTACACCCTCGGATGTAGCAATATATCGTTGCCCATTTGCTTGTGGATGTAACATCGCCTTGATATGAATGTCAGCGACATCGCGCACATCAACAACTCCAAACGTAAATTCTGGGCTTTCTGTTATAGTGCCGCTAATAATCCCTTTAACGATCGTGTCCAGCGAAGCCGACGAGATGTCTCCTAATACAGGCCCAAAAATCCCAACCGGATTGATCACGGTAAGTTCCATGCCTTCTCCTTCTAATTCAATAAAATTCCAAGCTGCTTTCTCCGCAATGGTTTTAGATTTGATATAAGCCGTAATATGTGCGTTTTCATCCGTCCAGTCAGCTTCGGTGAATACGTGATCTTTTACATTTAAACTGTACCCAATTGCAGCAAAAGATGAAGTAAGTACTGTGCGCTTGACGCCTGCGTTCTTTGCTGCTTTCAATACACGTAAAGCACCGTCTCGAGCTGGTACGATAAGCTCGTTCTCATCCTTCGGTTCCTGTGCAGGAAATGGTGAGGCAATGTGCAGCACATAATCGCAATCTTTAACAGCCTCATCCCAGCCCTCATCTGTTGTAAGCTCAGATCGAAAAAATGATAAATCAGCAAAATCTTTTAACCCTCCTTCTGTCAACCCACGAATAATTTTGTCCGCGTTAGACATAGATCGGAGCGTGGTTTTGACCTGATAACCTCGCTTTAATAGTTGTAATATAGTGTGGATGGCTACGAATCCAGTTCCACCTGTTACCAATATGGTACTTTTCATTTTTAATTATTTTTAGAATAAAAATTTAATTTGGGTTGCTGCTTCCGCATATTCCCAGAGCTTCTTTGCTAATGACGTATTACGCATAGTGGGAGAAGAATGTTTGGAAAGGGTGGGATACCCATTATATTCTTTATCTCCATCCGGCCCATAGAACTCACCCCCTTTTACGGAGCTGTCCGTCGCGGCAAACAGTACTGGCAATGCACCTTGCCATGGATCCATAACTGCTTCATATTCTGCAAACAGGCCTGTTAACACTTCGTTAGGTATGTGTCTTTGCAGGTCGGTGCGCGTTACTCCGGGATGTGCAGCAACAGATAATATATCACCATTACTAGATTTGATCCTCCGATCCATTTCATAAGTGAAAAGTATGTTAGCCAGCTTGCTTACAGCGTATTGTCTCCATTCATCAAAGGTTTTTTCCAGTTTTAAATTTTCAAAATCAATTTCGTTTGCAAGCGTTGCAGCTCCACTGGAAAGATTCACTACTCTTGATTTCGGTGTAGCTTTTAACAATGGAATCAAATATCCTGTCAAGGCAAAGTGGCCGATAAAATTAATACCAAATTGTAGTTCAAAACCATCAACAGTTTTGGATGCAGGCGGGATCATTACCCCAGCATTATTTACTAAAATATCCAGATGTTGATGACAACTTTTAAAGTCATCCCCAAAATCCCTGATCTCGCCAAGGTTAGCTAGATCCAGAATTCGTGTTTCCAAATGCCCGTTTTCCCCAGCCTCACTTCTGATTTTTTTCATAGCAGCTGATGCTTTTTCCATATTCCTTGAAGCAATTGTCACCTTCGCGCCCTTTTCATATAAGGCTTTAGCGGTCTCATATCCTATGCCTGTATTAGCTCCCGTAACAATTGCAACTTTTCCCGTCAGGTCAGGGATGTTTTTCTTAGTCCACATATTTTCTTATTGATATTTGATACAAAATTCGGCAATTCAAGATTTCGACACTTTGCTGTGAAGTTCAACTTCTCTTTGTTATAAAGGCCAGAATATGTGATTATCTATTAGCTAATTAGTCATATGACAATTCTTGGAGTTAAAATAAGAAAGCGAAAAATCGACCATCGCTCTTTCTTTCACTAGTAAATAACATGGCCCCAATTATGAAGCTACATAAAGAAGCCAACTGACCGGCTCCCCCCTTGAGGTAACAAATTTTGATTTTTTTTGACAACCAGAAATGGCTTAACTACTGTAGTAAATGTAGAAAGCACATTCATAGAAGCGGACTAGCATAAAAACCAAATTACGATCAGTTCGTAAAGCAGACTTCTATGATAATATACAAGTAATGACACGTTTTAGACATTTAAATTTTGAAGGGTAATTATGACCTTTAAGCAATAATTTAATCAGCAGTATTATGAATATCATTCTTCTAAGCGGACTGCACTCAGTCATCGGGAGCTGTTATCAACTTCCAACTGAATACTCAACTTCCGACACTGTAATACAAACCACATTACCTCTCCCAACTGAATTTTTAAATTTGCTATTCTATATACAACGCAACCCAGATTTCAACACTGTTTGCTATGCTGTAAATCTGAACGAAAATGGTGTATAAAATGTCTTGGATCCTACGATGATGTTTTGGATACGGTATGCTGACAATGGTAGGAGACAAGAGTTAAGCTACCTACTGAAAAAATTTGCTTACGGAATTGCAGTATCGCCTCAGGGTAATGGAGAGTGCATAATTAAGATCGCAGCCTATCCGCAGCAGTCTCTTTTAAAAGAAAAACCGGCTTAATTAGAATCACATTTACACAAGTATCAATAGCAAGAATCTATATTAAATCGGATATTCATCCGGATAAAGGTGACACATTACGCTGCTCAAAGGTAGAGTATATTGAACTAAATGGGCTTGAGTGTTCGAAGGGTATAGCAACCTCAGAGCGGCTAAAAACATCTTAGAATCCACATTACATTTGGAAAAATGAAAAAATCGAGGCGAATTTTAATGCGGAATGCTCAGCCCATCAAGAAACCACAAAGCTCACCGAAGAATTTTATTTTGGATCAGCAATGTCTTGATGTAATCCATTACAGTACAACATAAGACCAGCAAGCCATTTAGGTTATAACATTAGCCTGTCTGGCAATTTAATGCCATCGGGCACGCCAATACAATCGTTATTCTTCATCGTATACTGTATATCGTTGGCTTGTAATATAATGTTATCCGTTTAAAAAGTCCATATTACTCAAACTTAGTTCAAATGAAAAAGAAAAACAGCTCGTAAAAGATTACCGTGACGATCCAAGCCTTTCAAAAGAGGTAAAAGACTTTCTGAAATTCATTCATACCTCAGGTGCAACAGCCTTAGGGAAATTGCCTCTTGCTGATGCGCTGGCAGCAATTGTTCAGGCTCAGACGTTAAAAGCGGATATATCAGGAATTGAAACTTAGTGAAGGCTATTACAAGTGAAGGTTATACAATCGACGTACATATTGTCAGGCCAAAAGGTTTAACAGATACGCTGCCAGTTTTTATGTTTATTCATGGGGGTGGCTGTTTTCTTGGCAGTTATCCAACTCATGAACGACTCGTTCAAGACATTGTCGTAGGGTGGTATTATAAGCACAGTGACATGTTTGAACGCCAAAGAAATGGGTAGTTCGAAACCTAACTTGTAAGTGCTCATGTGGCCGATCGTAGATTCAGATTCCGAGACTAAATCATACCACAAATTTGGAAAGGATCAATTTTTGACCACGCCGCTGATGAGGTGGATGTATGATCTCTATATTAGAGGTCCGGAACAACGGAAATCTATATATGCATCACCACTTCAAGCAACGATTGAGCAATTGGAAAACTTGCCTCCTGCACTTATCCAGAATGCGGCAAATGACGTAATTAGAGATGAGGGTGAAGCGTATGGTAGCAAGCTTGACGAAGCAGGCGTTCCCGTTATTACCGTACGTTATAACGGAGTGATTCACGGATTTGGACTTCTTGATGGTCAGGCATCATTGCCAGCTGTTCGTTCAGATTTACGACAAGTTGCCGCAGCATTAATAAAATACCTGGGTATTAGATTTTTTTTCATTTTTTTAACCATTTTTTTTATGTTCAAAATCAACGCAGTCCATATAATTGTTGTCATTATAATGGCATTGGCAGCTCTGAAACCTGCCTTAGCACAACCCAAAAATGTTAAAAATATCGTTTTGGTCCATGGCGCTTTCGCTGATGGATCGAGCTGGTCGAGAGTAATTCCACTCCTTGAAGCAAAAGGATATAAAGTAACGGCTGTACAAAATCCCCTTACTTCCTTGGATGACGATGTAAATGCTACCAAGCGCATCATCGCTTTACAGGATGGCCCTGTATTACTTGTCGGGCATTCATGGGGAGGTGTAGTAATCTCACAAGCTGGAAATGACCCCAAAGTCGCCGGGCTTGTATTTGTTGCTGCGTACGCTCCTGATAATGGAGAATCCTTAAGCGATGTTGCAAAAACGGCTGCATCTCCCCCTGGGAATGAGCAAGTCAAAAAAGATGCGTCCGGGTTCTTGTCGCAAACACCGAAAGGGATATTTGAAAACTTTGCACAAGATTTGCCAATGGCTGATCGGAAAATTATTCTTGCCACACAGGGCCAGTGGGCTGCGTTTACTACGGAGGAGAAAGTGACAGTGGCAGCATGGCACGATAAACATGCTTGGTACCTTATTGCAGGTAATGATAGGATGATCAATCCTGGTTTGCAGCGGACGATGGCAAAAAGAATGAAGGCTCAGACGCTCGAACTACAATCCAGTCATGTTCCAATGCTTTCTCAACCAGCAAAAGTTGCCGCCTTCCTCATAAATGCCGCCCAAAGCACTGCCAGTAAATAATTAGCTGTTAAATAAATGGACAACTGAAGCTCCGGTCACCTTCACCTTCTAGAAGAAGTGACTAGGCTTTCAATAAAAAAAAGGATACGAATGAAAAAACGATATTCCAGACGATCATTCCTTGATACTGCTGCGATGAGCTTAGTAGCAGTTCCCTTACTAAGGCCAGATGCCTACTATTTATCAAACAAAACCAAATTAAACGAACCTGGACTTTTTTTGACTCAAAGCAAACCAAGTGATTCACTTGGAGAAATAAAGCAAATAGCGTGCGGTGACCTTTCAGTTGGCTATGCCGAAGTAGGACCAAAAGACGGGAAGCCTGTTTTATTACTACATGGCTGGCCATATGATATTCATAGTTACGCCGAAGTAGCTCCAATTCTTGCAAGAAATGGGTGCCGCGTGATTGTGCCGTATTTGCGGGGACATGGCAGCACGCGTTTTCTTCATGGTGCTACACCGAGATCGGGCCAGCAAGCTGCTATTGGAAAAGATGTTATTGACTTAATGGACGCATTGAAAATAGATCGTGCGATTTTAGCTGGTTACGATTGGGGTGGTAGGGCAGCTTGCGTTGTTGCTGCACTCTGGTCTAATCGTTGTGAAGGTCTCGTTTCTGTAAATGGATATCTAATACAAAACATTGCGAAGTCATCCGTACCTATCTCTCCAATGATTGAGGCTGGGTTCTGGTATCAATACTATTTTCTAACGGAACGAGGAGAAGCTGGGCTAAAAATGCATCGTACCGAAATTGCCCGTCTCATGTGGATTCGCAATTCTCCAAAGTGGGATTTCGACGATTCTACTTTCAAGCAAAGTGCATTGGCATTTGAAAATCCGGATTATGTGGATGTTGTCATTCATTCATATCGACATCGCCTTGGCCATGCGAAGGGATATCCGGCGTATCAAGCGATCGAAAATCGACTGGCCGCTATTCCTACCATTAGCGTACCATCCATTACTATTGACGGTACAGCAGACGGCGTCGTGGCAGCAACAGACGGGAAAGCATCGGCTAAAATGTTCACAGGCGGGCATCAACACCGCATTGTGGAAGATGCGGGTCACAACCTACCGCAAGAACGACCTGGGGCATTTGCGGCTGCTGTCTTAGAATTATTTTAAGTCATAGGGAGTAAGTAGAAAAACTTTTAAACTCAATGTCGATGCAACCACATAATTTAAACTGATAAACCCCGTCCAATCTTGACGGACCTCAGAACCAAAATTGAAACCTTTTCAGTTATGCCTCATTTTTATTTACGTGGAAACGATAGATTAATTTCTTAACGTATTGCAATACAAGAATTGGGCATTAATGCACTCGAAATTCGTGAATCAAGATTGCCGGATATTTCGCATTTAACAGGTATCCGCAGCTTGACGCTAAAAAAGGAACATGAATTAAATTGGTTGTATGAACTGAGGTTTCAATAATGCTGAAGTCTTAAAATCCTCCGGGAAATCAATGATTTGTACAATCTAAACAGTGTATTAACCATTTCCTTTCTCTGACCTATGCGTTATTTTTGAAGGTATAGTTGGTGCTAATCTAATTTCTTTTTGATGAGAACAATCGGAATTATCAGGGCTGACCGAATTGCGACAGCGTTGGCAAGACAGCCGGTGGCCTCTTTCACCGCAAAAATATGGGCACCTATCTTGATCCATCGGTGAGAACAGTAACAACTTTAGAGCTTCGCAGGCCGAGATCGTTTTTCTGCCTGTGCAGTGCAGTTAAATGTATTCAGCTTTGACTAATCTGCCCTTTTTGGAATGGTACATAGAGAGAGACGTTACAGATTCTCATATTAATTTGGATCCCTTTCCGACTACGGGTGAATTAAAATAAAGGACTGTCAGTGAATAGGTCGCAGAGCAGGTTTCAGTTGCTCCGCTGGTAAAAGCCCTTCAACAGCATATATCATCAATACTTGGAAATCACTCTGTCCAGTTTTATGGGCGCCGTGTAATATTGATATGCACTGATGACTTTCATGCAAAAAGAAGCTGCGCTCACCTGATCTCACCGATATTGGTTTCGAAACTGTTGACCTTGGTAATTTGACCGTACGAGAGGCTCCATCAAATCGCAGGCCCTCTTTAACAACTTAGTATTTTTCAGCTGGAAAAAGATGGTGAGGTGGCACTTCTAATTCTTTTTTCCGCTTGCAGTAAATTCTGATTTTTTGTAAATGAAACCATGAGGTTATTAATCCATTCAGCAAATGCATTTTCCGGCATGAGGTCTTTCCAAAGAGGAATTATGCTGGCTTCGTTAATCCTTGGACTACCAAAAGTATTTATTTACGGTAAAGACCATCCTACAAAAATATTCAGATTTTATGAAGATAACGATTTTTTAAATATCCGGGGGAATGGTACAGACAAAGCTTATACCAACGGAGTAAGGCTTGATCTGTTTTATAATGCAAAGGATACTAACAGAAATTTTGTTCAAAGACTACTTCCTGTAGCAGGAGCAGGTAGTGTAAATATATATGGCTGGTCGCTAATGCAAGTAATGGTGACTCCAAAAAATCTGACAATACCTACATTTCAAAAGGACGATTATCCTTATTCAGGAAGTCTGTTTATTTCTCACTCCATGGCGTCGTATAATCCCAGTGCCAAAAGGATGGTTCAGTCGGAAGTCGTCTTAGGTATACGTGGACCTGCATCTTTTGCCAGGCAAACTCAAGTTGGTATTCATCGTTTGATCAATGACGAAATACCCATGGGGTGGAAGAACCAGTGTGATTCGAAAGTGCTTATAAATATTAATTGTACAACCGAAAAGCTGTTTCATCATTTTAGAAAATGTTTAGAGATTATTGGCGGAGCCACCATTTCCGCAGGAACCATGTGTAATTCTGTAGCTGTTTATCCTTTGTTGCGCTTTGGTTTAATGAATCCTTATTTTGAAGGGTTATTTGCGCAATTTGGAAACGGGCAAGCAGGTGACACCAAGAAGAAAAAAGTACAGTGTTATCTGATCGCAAAGCCCAAAGTCACATTTGTGGCTACAAATTCGATTATGTCCGGCGATATCCATACTACGCTAATTCCCAAACAAGATCATCAAGTCAGCAAAGTGAACCATTATGTGGCAGAAATCAATTTCGGTTTGGTCATTACCCGAGGAAATGCGGGAATCTCCTATACCCAGAAACCGACCACTGCTTACAATAAGGGATTATATGGTCACAATGTGGGGAATATTTCCTTATACTTTAATTGGTAGGCAAGACTTAATGTCAGTGAAATAAGTATGATAAGAGAATGTGTTAGCAAAAGAAGGAGGTAATAAGAACAGTTACGCCAAAAAAAGTCCAGGCATACAACAGTTCAGTATGATAAACCACCGAATTATTTGTTGTCAGACAAAAGTACAGAAGCTATCGATAAGTAAAACTTATGTCAAACGATACTATAATCTAGGTTAATCTTTATGTTATTGATGCCGGAATTGCCGGTCTGTTTGCCGTCTATGAAGCTTGCATCTTTAACCCGGAATGTCACGTTATAGATACCTCACCTTTAGCTGGCTTTAAATCGATACGGATGGGACAGAGGAGAATGTCTGCGTAAAATGTTACTTAAAAAATAAAATATTTAATCCTGTATTTTCCATAGGGGCAGCAATTATTGGTGTCAATTATAGACGTAACGGGTATAATGTTGTTATCAGCGACAGGAAAATTATTCGATGTAAGTCAATCGTCATAACCGATAATTTACCTGATTGAATTGCGAGGGTTACCATTTTTTTAAAGCCTCCAATCAGGCAAATAGTGTTAAGCATCATTATTTTAAGATCACGTCGCAAGTCGAATGATAAATTTGAAATTTACTAGGGAGTGGGAAAGAGTCTTAGGGTTGATCGAATACCAGCTCGATGAAAAGTGAAGGTTTGTGAACCAGGACTTGAATGACCATCAGCTAAAAAGTATCAGGGTTTTCACGATAGCTCGTGTAATTGCGAATTAGGTTGAAGAATTGAGATACCTATACCAATGGCTTGCTTGCTTTTTTGACATATAAGGTTTGGCCTATGTCAACATTATTCCTTTATAATTTAAATTCGAACGTCCATATGATGAATTCGGTGTTGGTTAAGTTGACCACCTAATTAACTTTTTGTAAATCCCAAAAGGAAGTTGACATTCGTCGGAGCTCAATGTTGATTATCCTACCATTTTTAATTCTATATATCCAATTGTCACCAAATTGTCGCATTAATGATAAATTATGGTGGTTTCTTCTGGCTGATAATTTTTACATATTCTTATGGTATATCTCATGGTCTTGAGGATACGTTTGTAACTATCGAATATTGAGTGGTGAGTTTTGTTAACAAATTTTTATAATAAATGGCAGTTGTAGTTCACCAAGACGGAGGTTTATGTATGTTCCGTTCCAATGATTATCTTTTTAAATTCAATTAATATTTTTTGAACCTTGTTTTTACCAATTCCTGCATATTGCAATTCAAGAAAGTTTTCGCTACCATGGATTAAGATATTTTAATTTGTAGTATTGCAGATGACAAACGCTTATTAGTGGCCTCAAGGCGGGGTCCTTAGGTTCCATGATTAGAACTTCGATTTGAATTTTTAAATCCGTATGATCAAGAGCAATTATTTCACGGGCTCATACTTTAACGTTTTGTCCTGTTTTGAGCTTAACAATGATTTCGTGCAATATTTCCATATAAATCCTTCTTAATCAACAGTTCGATCTTTCCGCTTTTGTGATTTATATCAGGCCTAACGGCCATATACTCAATCAGACCGCCGACGCAGCAGCCTGCATAATATTTTTATCGCCACCAGCGCACACTGGTATCCTAGGGCCGTTACCGTATGGATCCATACATTTTGAGATATGAATATCAAACCGCGCAGACGAGCCTGTGTTTTTTCAGTAATATTAATCAACTTTCCAATCTTTCATTCTTTAAAGCAAGCCATTCGTTTTTCTTTTCAGAAGTAGCAAGTTTTTGCATAAAAAGATAGAAGCCATCCTTGTCAAATCTGTGAAAGAAATCTCCTCGTCCGCGTACAAACGTAATGTAGACCTTGCGTTCGTTCACATGGATGATCACTTGTATCGGTTGGGAGCTTGGTTTAATCAGCCTGTCTAACATTACTTCGTTACGGTAATTAGGCAAAAAAGTCTCTGTTTAATCTGCCAACAGCTTGACCTTCCCCGGGTGAGCTTCTGCATACCGGACCACGAGCTGGTTCATGTAATGATTGGCGCTGTAAAGCGGCAATCTTTCAAGCATTTCGGAAATATCACTCAGATCAGCGCTGTCCTGGATATAACCCATGCGCAGTAACCTTCCTTTGTGAACGTAAAGGCAGCTTTGTTCCTCGGGCTTTCTGCCCTGGTCCAGGATTACAAAGCTGGCAAGATTAGATGCATATTCGTCCAGCGCATCAACGACCCGTGCATTATATTCTTGCGCGTCAAGCGCTTGCCAGCTGCTGCTAAGCAACTGGATTTGCTCTGACTCACTGGCAAAAAGTGGGTAGCGTCCATAGTTGCAGCGCTGGGCGCTTAGCTTGTAGTCAATTACCAGTTTTCTAAGCATACGTATGCCGTCTGCCTCCCTGTCAAAGACCTGAATAGCCTGCTGGGATTTGCTGAATTTCCCAAGGGCAAGACGCGTAAAGCCTTCGCTGTCTTCATAAGTATAGAGCGCAAATCGGGGCTCAGGCCTTTTCATAGCGCGGTTGTATTTGGGCCAGAGCCTTTTTATTTCCGCTGCTTCCAGTAGAAAGGCCATTAGCTCTGTCCCACAGAGCTCAAAGTCAATAGCAAAAATCTCGCGCAGAAAATGCTGGCGCTGAGGTCCCTGGTTATGGCCTGTAAAATGGGAAGCCACCCGTTTTTTTAGATTCAGTGCTTTGCCGACATAAATCTCTTTTCCCAGTTTATCTTTGAAATAGTATACGCCCGCGCCGGAAGGAAGTTTTAAAAAATCCTCGCGTGAAAGGTTGGGAGGCAGCTGCTGATCTTTGGAATTCCTTTTCAGCATGGCCGGAATTTGACCTTCCAGGTCCCAGGACAACAGCCTGGAAAAAAGAATTGCGGTAGCCTGGGCATCACCGCCGGCGCGGTGGCGGTTTTCTATTTTGATCCCAAGCGCATCACAAAGCTTGCCCAGACTGTAAGATTTCAGGCCCGGCTTAATCTGGCGGCTCATTCTCACCGTACAAAGCCTTGGGGCATCAAAGCTGTAACCCGCCAGCGAAAGGTGATGTTTGACAAAGGAGTAGTCAAAATTCACATTGTGGGCAACGAACACGCAGCCTGATAACAGTTGATGGATTCGGGCTGCGACATCACTGAAAAGCGGGGCATCTGCTACCATCTGATCATTAATGCCGGTGAGCACCTGGATCGACAGCGGTATCGGCCGTTGGGGATTGATCAGCGTTTCATAACGCTCAATCACTGCGTTTCCATCATGGATCAGAATAGCAATTTCGGTGATGCCGCTGCCCGAAGCAAAGCCTCCTGTGGTTTCTATATCAACTACCGCGTAAAACATCTGCTTACTGTTTTTTACTTAAATATTACTTTGCCTCTGAATCCATCCGCACAATCCCTTTCAACTCCCGCAAATGTTTCAGCAGTGAATCATGTACGATTTCTGATCCGCGGTAATCCTTGACTGCGCGCGCCTCTGAATCGATGAATTTGTGAACGTCGTTTACGACGGTGATATATTTGTTCAGTTTGAACGGTACTTGCGGAAGTTTTGTGGTTTCAAAAAATGTCAAAAGTTCTTGTAACTCGGTTAGTGCTTTGTTCATAATTCTTTATATTTTCTAAATATCTCCTTCATTTAATCCTTTGAAAAACAGTTCTGCGGCTTCCCAGCAGTAAACGGGATCGTAAAACAAACCGTAATTCTGTTTCATAGAAGCTTCCATTTTTTCAAATGCCCAAATGTTCGCTTCTACGAAATCGCGAGGCTGCATCTACTTTTCGTACTTCAATTTGTTTTTTGCCATGTGTACCATGCTGAGCAGGATATGCACCTGGGCTTTGTAAATTTTCTTGGGCTTTGGTTTTGGCGGTATCATAGCGTGTGATGTTTACAGGCCGGTTTTCAATGTTATTTTAGTTTCCAATTTGCGGATTTCGCGGATTACCTGGGTTAGGTCGGTGAGTTCTTCAGGTAGCTTCTTGCTGTGAAAACTGTAATATTCCCATATTTCCAGAACGTCGGAAAACGCTACCAGATAGTCTTCGTATAGTTTGTTCAGGGAATGAAGTAGAAGACCTTCATCTGTCACCGTTACCTGTTTGAATACGAATTCCTGATCTCCGATCAGGATTACAATACAAAGCGTTGCCGGTTTTAAACTTAGCCAGTCCTGCACGTACCGTGCTAGGATATCGCTGTCTTCCGGGATCGGAAGCATGGAATCTCCGGACGTTGGAAACATCCGGTAGGTGTGGCCTGATGGCAGATTTGGAATGTTGAATTTGGGAAGCGCAGCCAAGTAATCCGGGTCGGCGTGACCGGCACGGTATCCCGCCTTGGCTTTGATCGGGACATATTCTACATTTTCTTTGCTGTCCTGGGTTTGCGTAATTGCCAGCACCCGTAGGTTTTTGCCTGTCAGATACACATCTGATCCCGATTCCAGCTCCCGCAGTTTTAACTCCCCGAGTTTTGCCAGATTTACAGTTAGCAGCGTATCGGTTGCCAGTTTGAAATAGCGTGCAATCAGGATTACGTCGGAAATCGAAGGATTTACCGTTGTTCCAGTTTCAATTGCTTTCAACTTAACGCGCGACATATCAAGGAGTTCCGCCAAGGCTTCCTGCGTCAGCTTTTTGCGCTGTCGAAGAAATTTCAAATTTTCTTTTAAAAAAATTTCTTGCGCTTCCATTTCTATTTTGGTATCATTAGAACCATGACTTTGGTCTTAATAAGACCAAAATTAAAGAAATAAATTGAAAACCAATTATTAACGCTCTAAAATTATGCTACTCAATGTTCACTCTTATTTCAGTTTGCGGTACGGTACCATCAGTGTGGAAGACTTGACAAAGCTGCTGGTCAGCAAGGGACATCATACTGCCGTGTTAACCGACATCAATAATTCGTCTGCTGTCTTTCCGTTTATTCAGAAGTGCCGAGAAAGCGGTTTGAATGGGTTGGTAGGTATGGAGTACCGCAACGGTGATAAACTGCTTTACATTGGGATTGCAAGAAACGAAGTCGGTTTCGGAGAATTAAACCAGTACCGAACAGCAGGAAACCGGGAAAAGAGACCGCTTCCGGAAATCGCACCTTTTTTTAATCAGGTGTTTGTCGTTTATCCATACAAAGCCAGGATGGTAAGAGAGCTGCGCGAAAATGAATTTATCGGAATTAAACCGTCAGACATCCCGAAAATCATAAGAGAGCCTAGAAGCCACTTTGAAAGATATGTAATACTTTGGCCGGTCACTGTAAAAAATCCGAAGGATTTTGTGCTTCATCAACAACTACGGGCAGTAGACCACAATTTAATCTTTTCGAGGTTAACTCCGGAAATGCTTGCAAGTCCGGATGAAATGATCCCAACGATTGACCAGTTACTGGATACCTACCAGAATTTCCCGGAGATTGTCAGGACTACCCAAAAGCTGATTACCAGTTGCAGTTTCAGTTTTGATTTTACGATTGTCAGAAATAAAAAATACTTCACAGGAAACAGGTATGATGATAAACTTTTACTAGAAAAATTAGCCAAATCAGGCATGGTTCGCCGGTACGGGCAAAACAATAAAGAAGCAAAGGCGCGGGTGGAAAAGGAATTACGAATTATTGACGATCTGAATTTTGGTGCATACTTTCTAATCACGCATGATATTATTCGCTACGCGGTATCGCGGGATTTTCACTATGTCGGTAGGGGGAGTGGTGCCAATTCTATTGTCGCGTATTGTCTGGGCATCACGGATGTGTGCCCGATTGAACTGGATTTATACTTTGAGCGGTTTTTAAACCCGAAAAGAAAAACGCCGCCAGATTTTGATATCGATTTTTCATGGAAAGACCGCGACGAGATTTACGATTACATTTTCACCCGTTACCAAACGAAACATACCGCGCTGATGGGCGCGATGAGTACATTCAAAGACAAAAGCATTATCCGTGAATTGGGCAAAGTTTACGGACTTCCAAAAGCTGAAATCGATCAGCTGATCAAAGATCCAAAGTCGGTTTATAATTCGCAGGAAGCTGTGCAACTGATCAAAAGTCTGTACGGGCTCGTATCTGATTTCCCAAATCAACGAACAATCCACGCATGCGGCGTATTGATATCGGAAGATCCAATTACGAATTATACCGCGCTAGATTTTCCTCCAAAAGGACTACCGACAGCACAATTTGATATGTATGTAGCCGAAGATATCAAATTTGAAAAATTTGATATACTGTCACAAAGAGGACTTGGGCATATTAAGGATTGTGTGCAGCTAATCGAAGAGAACCAAGGACAAAAGGTAGATATTACAAACCCGAGACGGTTTTTCGAAGATCCGAAAATCAAGGAGCAAATCAGGTCAGCCAATACTATTGGCTGTTTTTACATCGAATCTCCTGCCATGCGGCAACTTATTACAAAACTGAACTGTGATAATTATCTCACACTGGTTGCAGCCAGTTCTGTGATCAGACCAGGTGTTGCTAGTTCGGGTATGATGAAGGCATTCATCGAACGGCACCGTAGCCCGGAAACAACGGTTTACCTTCACCCAGTGATGGAAGAGCAGTTGAAAGAAACCTACGGCGTGATGGTGTATCAGGAGGATGTGATCAAAGTAGGGCACTACTTTGGCGGTCTGGATTTGGCAGACGCGGACGTGTTGCGCCGGATGATGTCAGGAAAAAGCAGAAGCGCAGCGCATTTGAAGGAAATAGAAGGGAGGTATTTTGAGAACTGTAAGAACTTCGGGTATCCCCAGGAAACGGCAAGAGAAGTTTGGCGACAAATGGAAAGCTTCGCTGGATATAGTTTCAGCAAAGCGCATTCCGCAAGTTTTGCCGTGGAAAGTTTTCAAAGTCTTTATCTGAAGACTTATTTTCCGATTGAGTTTATGGTTTCAGTATTGAACAACTATGGCGGATTTTATGACCGAAGGACATATATAAACGAAGCCCGCAAAGCGGGCGCAGTCATTCATTTGCCGTGTGTGAACAAAAGTTATTGGACCACGACTTTGTACGGAAAAGATCTGTACCTGGGCTTTGATTATATCCTTGATCTGGAACAAAATACCGTAACCAAACTTATGCAGGAGCGAGCACAGCTCGGCGAATACAAAGATCTGAAAGATTTTATTTTGAGAACAGGTATTTCCGCGACGCAAATGGCTATTTTGATTCGTGCGGGAGCATTCCAGTTTACTGGAAAAATAAAAACAACGATGCAGTGGGAATCGTTGTATATCTGTAAGGAGCTTGAAAACGTCGCTATGCCTTCTCAATTATTTGAAACCGCAATCAGCATACCAGAACTGCCAGAGTTTAGATATGAATTGATAGAACATCTTTACGATGAAATCCGGCTCCTTGGTTTTCCCGTATCGGGAAGCTGGTTTGATCTGTTGAAAACAGATTTTCGGGGCCAAATTCTGGCGCGTGATATGCCTAACCACGTGGGAGAAATCGTTCGAATGGTGGGGGAGTTTGTTACCTACAAGCCGGTCAGGACAAAGCACAGGGAATGGATGATGTTTGGAAATTACTTCGATATCAATGGCGATTTTTTTGATACCGTCCATTTCCCAAATAGTATGGTCGGATATAAGTTTCAGGGAGAAGGAGCATACCTGATCGAGGGAAAGGTGACAATGGAATACGGATGCCCTAGTTTAACTGTAAGCCGCTGTGCTAAAATTGCTGTAAAGCAAGATCCAAGAATTCTTACAGAACACATCAAATAGATGTTAATTCTCTACATATAAATCTAACCGTCATGCAGTTGCATAAAGGAATGCTTTTTTATATACTTATAAAAAATATTCTCAAAACGACTACGCTATGTGTTACCACATCTCGAACGAAGACGAACAGGAGCTTAGGAAATTCAATCTTCCGATTAAGAAGCTTGAACAGTTTAAAAAGAAATATGATATGAATGGCTTTGAAAAGCCATATGTTCCGGTGATTTCGAAAGAAGATCCCCGGTCAATAGACATGTACCGCTGGCGACTGGTACCGACCTGGGTAAAGGACGAAAAGGACTGGAAAGCAAATACGTTAAATGCGCGGAACGATGAATTATTTACCAAAGCATCATACAAGAATTATTGGCGAAATCGCTGCCTCGTTCTTTGCACTGGCTTCTTTGAACCGCATTATCCTGCGGGACAAAAAGATTACGAATCCTGGTATATCAAACCGGCAGATGGAGGAATGTTTATGTTGGGAGCAATCTATTCTCCGTGGAATGGAATGAACACAGTTAGTATTGTGACAACGGACGCAAGCCCGTTGATGGCGGAAGTACACAACGACGGCGAACGTCAGCCACTAATTTTAGAGGGAGACGCTGCACTTGCCTGGCTGATTCCGGATCTGACACAAATGGAAATGACGGATCTTATGAGATTTGAATATCCAGACGAAAAGCTAACAACGTACCGGACTATCGACGGAATTTACAATGCGAAATTAAATACGGATGTCCCTGCTGCGATTAAGCCGTATGAGAAGCCGAAGTCGGATGTTTTGTGGTTGTTTGATTTGGGGTGAGATTGGTCGGCATTTGGCCTATTTAATCAGAAAAATTTCCTTTAAATATAGCTTTTGATTCGTTCGAACGCTTGAATAGTGAATTTCAAACTACCCCTGAGCTTTGGTAAGCGAAGATATTGGTCACCGATTTTAAGGAGTGTTAGCCAAGGATGATATCCACCGCCCGCATAGCGTTGATGAAGTGGAAAACGTCAACCGTTGCTGTTACCCATCGCCCATGTACGGTAAAGGAAATAGGTGACAGAGATATTCATGCCGTGCCCTTGCAGACCCGGTGGGCGTGTTTCTGTGTTCTCAACTTTGAACAACGCTTGGCTTGCCCCTAATCATAAATGCCCGATCAGCATCGGTAACGACAGAAAGCCTGCTGATTGATTGGCTACGCCGGCTGGCCAACTACGTCTTTTTATCCGAATTCAGTGTCTGTAAGAACAGCTCTGCAGCGTTATGATAATCATTGCGGCCGGCCTTGTAATGGTGAAAGGTATCGACAGATTGGGCAACCAGATCGAAGTATGTTTTGTTCAGGATGACCAGATCCTTCGGGCTCATTCCTGGGACCGCTTCAATCTTGTTTTTGATCAGTTGTAGACGGCTATGCAGGGCGTGCGCGAAAATGGAGTAGTTTTTGCTTACTGGTTGCATGTTATTTGGTTGTTGTGTTATTAAGTTTAAAATTAAGTTCAAAGGTTATTTTCTAATCAAAATGGGATGGGCGCGTTATGCCGAACGATCCGTCACTGTACCTGGGTCTGCTAAGTTCCGCCGTTTGAAGGTACTCTTTGAATCAGTTATCAAAATCACCGTGCGTGAGTGAGCAGAAACGCTTATGAAAGCTGCTGTTTAAAGCTGCCTTTCGCCTTTTTCTTTTACTTATGAGGCCATGCGCACCGCATGATGGCCTTAACTGTCTTTCTTGAACATTTCCTGTTTTCCCTCGCAAAATGCTGGTTACACGTGCATAATTTTATAAAAATATGGAATAAATCCATTTATTGGAAATAATCCATAAATAATTTTTTACTATGATAGGGGCGAGTCCATCACGCTAAGACCCTTTTTGCCCTTTAATAAGCAGATGATGCTGCATACAGGCACCGCTCGTCGGATCACGGCCCGAGCATGTACATTTTGAAACGCAACAAAATTAGTGGCAGCTGTTGCGCAGTGTCATCTGTAAAGAATTACATAGGTAGCATCCAGCAGACGATTTCCCCCAATAACAAGGCAAAAAGAAGCGCAAAACTAACGTCCTAGATTTGGCCGACTTGCTGAAAACAGCTCAAAGTGTTGGGCATAACAGTGGCTGTTCTTGACTACATAAAAGCCTGTGACCGGCTGCCTTTGCAGGACTTATGCCACGATGCAACAGTTGGAAGGACAGGTCGCTTCGGCGCTGATTTCAATGGCATGATTTTCCTCGCCTCAGTTATATTATGTACGACTAGGCAGTGATCTTACATTAGATATCAATAACCCCGGCGAGCCAAAGATTGTGTGCATGCGAAACAATCCGCAGAAAATTTCGGTGTATGGCGCGGAGTTGTCGTTGCATGTAACGATCCTAATCAAGCTCGGCAACAAGAAAGGCAAGCTGAAAAGCATTCTCAACTTTGATGAGTTTCCGACCATTCGATCTGTCGATTGTGATTCCAGATTATATGTAAGTGAAGCAAGATATCCTGAATATCGTTGAATTTGAAATGGAAAAACTAGTGGAAGATCCCGCTAACCAACACCTTATTATAAAATAATAATATAACGGTTTGAAACCTGATCCCCTAATTCTGTGTGCTTTCGACTGGTCTGAGATTTAAAGATACTTACTTCTAAAACCAATGAGTAAAATTCAAGTTAGTTAAGAAGGCGTAAAATCTATTTACAGTTATATTTCCAGGTCAGATTCACATTTAGATAGCTATCGACATATGTACCGGATTCTGGATAGCCATCGATAGTGTATACACAGGACCTTTCGTAGTTGTTACCTGAAAAAGCAGTGAGTGTGCTAGTTTTTTCTAAGACATTTCCGAATTCAGGAAAATTATCACCATTCAGGGACGACTCGCCCAAATACATAGCTATTGGGCACCACTCTGCTGATTTATATGGACTGTTTTTTCCGTCCTATTTAGTTACTGACCACACTTCTTCAACTCGATTAATTAGTGAGCGGTTCAACATACTGCGGATTTCAGTGACTGTTAAATTTCTCTCATCAACTAAATATTTGGTACATATTGTTAATTCCATTTGCTCCATAAATTTCTTCTGTTAACAAGAATTAGTCATTGAGCTGAATTTAGAAACAACTGCAGCTACAAAAATTTCAAAATTGGGATTGTATAGTGCAGACAACTCGTCAGATCCCCAGGGAAACCATGTTTTTTGACTTAAATGCCCCTTTGAATCGTATTCGTAGAAAGTATAGGTATAACCGAAACCTGATGGCACTGTATTGGGAACAACCATTTTTTTTATGCGCCCCTGAATATCGTAAAAGAATTTGGGTGTATTAATTTGCCAGTCTATGCTTTTTATTTGTCCTTCATTGTTTCTTTCAAAATTACCACCGTTACTACCTCTAATTTTTTTTAAATTTGATTGTTCATTATATACATATGTTTCTGCATAAGTATTGGTCCCAGATGACTGAAATTCAGTTACCTTGCAATTCTGCGACGAGTTCTGTGGTTTCACTATGTTTACAGGAAAAAACAATAATAATAAATGTTAAATATTTAAACTTAGAAAGCATACAATTGAAAGATTGAGGCAATGAAAAGGAAATGAAAAATTATTTCTTTTATATTCCAAATTATTTTGAAAATACAAAACAACTGTTTTGCCTAAATGCTAATAGTTATTATTTCTATAACTTCAGGAATGCAAGGAAGAAGAAATTACGCCGCGGTGTTTACGGAGAATCGAAATCGTGTTTTCAGATTCGGTGCGGTTCTGATTAAACATTTTGTTGCATTGAACTCCCTGAAGAAAAATGAAAAGTTAAACGCGCAGTAGGAAATGTCATTGTTTAGGCCGTAGGTAAACGTGGGAAACAGGTATCCCATAACAGCGCGTTCGGCTGAGCGGATGAGGCAATGTCGTCTACCTGCTGGAAAATACCGCCGAGCACCGCCAAGATGTTTCTAACTAACTCATCAAACACGTGTTAGAAATATGAAATGCCTAATCCAGCTGTCTTGCTTAACCCAGCGACATTTTCCAGGCTTTTTTCAGCTGCGCGTACTGACTATTACTTTCTGCATCTTGCCATTTTTCATAAAAAATCTGTGCCGCGTGGGCCTTTTGCTGCTGGCCGGTTCCTTTTGGCAAAAGTTGATAGTCATGGTCTTTATCGTATTTTCTGCCGCCTTTGTAATTCGCGTAGCGTCTAGCGCGTGTAAATCCCATCTGCAGATATTTACGAGACAAATCCGCCCCAACAAAATCATTTTGATTCAGATAGGAAAGAAAGAGTTCGTAGATTTTACCGCTACTTTCTCTGGCAATCGCTTCGGTTTTAAACCTCCACAACGGGCCGATTTCTGACTTGTAAGGTTGGCAAATCAATACACCTTGTTCACCTTTTCCTACACGGTACAGCTCAGGGCTTTGCCGGTAGTCTATATCAGGTTTGTAACCGTATCCTGATTTATCGAAATGAAGATAAGATGGTTTTTCCATCATTGAAAAATTAAAACGCGTACCTGATCGTGTAATAAGGGATCAGTTCCGCACATAAGTTAATTCGTTCTTTTACAAGCTCTCACATCAGCACTAAATAGTTCGTTTGATAGTAAGATGAAGTACGGCTTGAAGCAAATCTAGGCATTCCGTTTGTTAAAAACAGCTTCTGGCCCTGCTGAGTGTTTCCGGAGTCATATTCAGATACGAAGCAATCAGCTTTAAGGGGAACATCTGAAGAACCAACGGCTGTTTTTTAATCAGATCGTTATACCTTTCCAGGGGCGACATGGAGTTGTCCAGATATTGTGTCCTGAAAGTAGCTCCTTCCAGAATTTTCCCCAGCTGGAGAAATACAGGTGATTGGGCGATCAGTTCATGTATAGCTGTCAAACGAAGTTCGAACGCAGTAGTTTCCGAGTTTGCTTTAATGATATTTTGAGAAGGCGTCTGGGAAATCAAACTCGAATAGTTCAGGCACCACTCTTTCTGAAGGTGAAGATCCGTTACTTTTTCATGAATGTCTTCATAGCGGAACTGATAGGCAGAACCCGACGAAATAAAATAAACAGACTGGCATATCTGCCCCTGGTCAAGCAGTATTTCATTTTTTTTCAAATGTCGTAGCACCAGATATTTTTCCAGTTGCTCAAAGTCAGACTGGGAAAATTTGCCGGTTTTATCAAGGTCTGTTTTTAACATGTGCTCGCATGGGCTTACTAAATCTTTGTAAGTATATGCGATTTGTCTGAAAACTAATGGATGTTGCAGCTCACTTTGTATGAAATTCTCCAATGTGCCAAAGGATTCCGGATGGATCATGTAAAAAACATTCTTTTCCCCAATCTTCTATACGGACCAAAGATAATTTTACTCCGTCATATTTGCTTGGCAGTTCCATAGCTGATAATTCTTGATGGTAACGCTCCACATTGTCTACCTCCAAAAAGATCATGCTATTGTCAATCCAGTCCTTTACATAAGCGCGCTGGAGATAAAATGCAAGCTGGTCAAGCTTAAATACGGAAAGATCCGGCGAAAGCACCATTTCCTGAAATCCCCAATCCTGATAAAAGCGTCTGGATAGTTCAAAGTTTTTGGCTCCCAGGAAGGGGCGGATGGATTTGGCTGTATGTTCCATAAGTATTTGTTTAATTCATCAGTCAGCAAAAGTAGAAGATAGCTCTGACTTATTACCTTGATTGAAATCAAGAATTGATACTGTTCTGAGAGGATGGTATTTTTTTTAAAACTGTATCAATAATACCTCGAAGAACATGACACGCACGATGGAAACCTGAAAAGTATTGCGGGTTCATATATATGTCATTCCAGTTCTTAACCGCCGCTGTCTTTCAGGAATTTCTGAACTCCATATAATTTGGCGCAGTTTGCCCCGGATTGCTATTTCCCGCTCAGCCTTCCTTTTAATCGATAGATCATCAATCCTTAATTACAAGTTTATAAGTGAATCTGATTTTGGTATCTCTCAGATCCCAGTCAGCGGTTTCACTGCTAATCAGGGCTAAGTGCTTTTTGCCAATGTCCCGCAAGGCATTGCCTACGGATTTTCTTAAATACTTACTTGGGTCCGCTTTGTGCTGGCTGATCAGTTTGATAGCCATGGCGGGATTAGTTTTAAAAAAGGGCCTGTTTGTCCAGATACGGAGCCCTTCTATTACCGCTCGTTTAACATTTGCATTCTTGCCAGCGAGCCAATGTTCGATGACTTGCAATGACTTTTCATAGCCGGTCGTCTGACAATAATAATCAATGGCCTTGGCCAGCATTTCCTGCACCCGCCAGTTCTGGTCTTGCGAAACCTGTGTTTCCAGGATTTTTAAAGCATCCGGATCGCCGGCAGCAAGTACTCCCAGCATGTAGGTTCCCAACATGCGTACCTGATAAGTTTCATCACTGAGAAACTGCATAGCCACATCGAAATGCTTTACATTCTGGCTGCTCAAAATCTTATCACCAGCCTCTATAATATGTTTGAAGCCGTGTTCAATTTTTTTGATCTGATCCAGCAGCGGTTGTATATCCATACACAGTTGATTAATTTAAGGTATAAGTGTAGTCAGTGCGCATTGGGTTTCTGAATTACAACACTATTTGCATTCGAAGGTCATGTCATAGCGGTCGAGGCCCTTACCATAAAAGTCTCTGGTAATAGCGGTCAGCTTAAAACCCATCTTATCAAAAAAAAGATAAGAATATTGACTGGTGTCAAGCTTAATCTGAGCCTGCGGACTCAGTGACTGTATTTTCTGTATTCTAAATTCGAGCAGCATTTTGCCAAAACCATTTCCATGATCCGCGTGTGATACCATTCCCCAGATCATACCGGCTTGCTTTCTTTCGGGATTTAGGTAAAATCCCCCGCAACCGATGACTTTACCAGATGTTTCCAATACATAGTAATGAATCAAATTTTCGGGTTGTTCATTTTTTATTTCTTTATCCAGCCATGTTTCAAATTGTGGCAACTCGCACGGGTCGAAGAAGTCCGGCATATTCGTTTTGAAAATTTCGATACAATCAATCCGGTCTGATGCTGTGTAGTCTCTGATATGTGTCATTTAACTTCTGAGTGATCCATCCATATTATTTAGGTAACCTGTGGCAGATGCTGTCAGCCTTTTTGCAGGTATTATAAGCTTAATGCATTTTAGCAGTTATCCATGTAATGGAAGTCATGACTGATGTTTAAATGCCTTACCTGCCCATTGATAATTGCAAATTAACATTGGTAATCTCAAATTTGAAAAAGTTGAATAAAAATATGCTTTATTCAACCCAGACCATATTGACTCAGGCAGTGAATTACACAAATATAAAACCGTCCTAGACGACCTGATTAATACCCGGGATCTTCACAACAACATAACCTAGTAAGAAGCTGGCTAGCACGCCAAGCGGTGCCACGACTAAGAATTTGACTGCCGGGTCTATTGCCCAGTCTTTGAGCAGAAGCGATACCACAACCAGCACCAACGGATGCAGAATATACACTGCGAAGGCAGAGCGTGACATTTTATTCATAAAACCGGAGTACTTATTTAACTTAATTTTTCCAAAGGCGAGCAGTGCGGCCATTATGGAAATACCAATCATTTGCTCCCATAATGCATACAGCAATGCGGCCATATGCCATCCCCCAACAAACCATTCCAGCGGCTGTCCAAATACAATTTTAAGAGAAAAAATAACCGGAAAACCAATGAAAATCATACAAAAAATGAAAATATTAAGCTTTCGGTAGTTTTGCTGATCAATCTGCTGAATCCATTTGTTTTCTGCGGCAACTAATCCAAAAACAAACATGGCAATGTATTGCGGGAAATGTCCTAATTGAAAGCCAAGCGGCTCTAAAACCCAACCCACCGCAAAAACAGTCCTGACCAGAAAAGTGACGAGGCCAAGGGCCGCAGTAAAAACTAGAATTTTCCTCAGGGATGGCAATGGCCGATTATTATGATCCTGCTTAGCGGTTTTGGCCCAAACCACGTAGCACAGAGTGAATAGCAGCAGGGCGAGTACAAACCAAAGCACGCCTACATTAATCCAGCCGTCGTAACCTGAGATAAACTGTACAAAGGTAATATTATGTTTTCCTGCATAGCGATAAACAAGAAAGTTCATAACCGTCGCCTGAATAAAAGAATAATAAATCAAAGGAATTCCTAGTCTGAAAAAACGGTCTTTGATAAAAACCGTGGCTCCTTTACGTTTTAGAGATCCTGGAATAAAGAGTGCAGAAAGAAAAAAGAAAAAGCCCATAAAGAAGGACTGGTCAACGCTAACGGCCATCGTCATCGGAATGACTGCGCCCGTCAATTCGGTTTTCTCAAAATAATACCAGCCGCCGGGGGCGCCGTAAGTTACCAGGGCATGATGTATGATTACAAGTGCAGTCAGCAGTACTTTGAGGTGGTCAATGTAAAGGATTTTGCTTTTAGGCTGCTGTGCGGCTGATGCGGACTGAGTAAGGGATGGAGACATTTAATTTAGGGTTATGACTACTGCGGAAATTACAAAATGACATCCAATTTGACTATGCCTGGTGTATCTCTTTAATAGTATGGATTTTATCAACGTCTATTTTGTTGTAGCTCAGGCTTTGATTCACCACGGAGCGATGAGGATAAATAATCATACAAGTCTGCCCGAAAGCTTACTGGCCGTATATAATCAATTTAAAAAGCTGAATTACGTTCTTTTTTTTAAGATAGACCGAATTAGCGGTCCAATGTCCCAATAGAATCTTACTATGGCTTCACATTTTCAAACAATCGTTTCTTATTGACTAAGCTGAAATTAAAAAAAGATTTGTTCTTATTATTTTGTACTACGTTAATTATTCCTGGTAAAAGCTGCTATAATCTCGAACAAACAGATCCTTTCTATGAAACAAACCATCTTTGTACTGTTCTCACTGTTTGTACTCCATATGGTTCATGTATAACCTTACGAGTCCCACCCCAAGCCACTATTAAGGTGGCTGAGCCGCATCTACAAAGGGAACGAGCTGATGGTATCTTTACGCCGTGTTCAAAAGACGTAATGATCACACCGTTAATCAAAATTGCATGTTGCTAACCTGTGCTTGCGAATCAATGTCATCGATAAACCTAAGGTTTTTATCTGGCCAGGAATGAGAAAATCACAATCCACCATTGGATATACTGAAGTAAACGGGTAACACCAGACATCTGTCGGGGATAGATCATACAACGGATATGACTACACATGCGACCAGGATGGCTACACTTCCCGACTGGTTCGTTCGGAGCTTTGTATTAATCAAATTTTGAAAGAACATGAAAAACGGAATTAAAGGAAAAGTAGTTGTTATCACCGGTTCAAGCAGCGGAATGGGCGAGGCTATGGCGGAGTTGCTTTCAGGCCACGGCGCAAAGGTTGTGCTGGGTGCCCGCCGGGCCGATCGGCTGGAAACTTTGGCGAAACGCATTAAGCAAGAAGGTGGTGAGGTGGCCTGGCTGCAAATGGATGTGACGCGCAGGGAAGATGTGCAAAGGCTTGTAAACCTGGCAATTACTGCTTTTGGAAGGCTGGATGTTGTGATTAACAATGCAGGTGTCAGCCAGCTGCAGCGCATGGAAGAACTGGATGTGGAAGGCTGGGAACAGATGATCGATGTCAATGTAAAAGGTGTGCTCTATGGCATTGCAGCTGCTTTGCCCATATTTAAGTCGCAGGGTTCAGGGCACATAATTAATATTATTTCAACGGCGGGCATCAGCATTGTACCAACCATGGGTGTGTATGCGGCTACAAAAAATGCGGTGCGGACGATTAGCGAGGCACTTAGACAAGAATCCTCAGGACGTTGGCGCGTAACGGGCATTTCGCCGGGTTTTGTAGCTACGGAATTTATCAGTAATATCAGAAATGAAAGCATACGAACGGCTATTCAGAACAAAGCGGACGAAATTGCGATCCCGGCCAAAGCCATTGCCCACGCCGTTGCTTATGCGATCGAACAGCCTGACAATGTGGATGTAGGCGACATTATCATTCGTCCAACTGTTCAGGATTAAGGCATTGCGCATTAAATTTTATAATAACTGTAAGCCTTTTATGTCATGCAGCCAATCGTTTTTAACAATATTTCAGCATTAATGCAGCGGCTTCAGTTACCTAAGCCGCCACATCCGCTTGTTGCTCTGGTGTATTATGACGAGACCAAACCAGACGTCAGCGACGCGGGAAGTCAATATCTGCTGCATTTTTATAAGATCGCATTCAAATCGAAGTTTAATGGGCACGCAAAATACGGACAAGGCTCCTATGATTTCCAGGAAGGAGGCCTCGCATTTGTCGCGCCAAACCAGTTGGTCGAATTATCGGCAGATCTGGAAGAACACGAGGGTTATGCCTTGTATTTTCATCCGGATCTATTGTTTCGGTATCCTCTGGGCAAGAGCATTCATCAGTATGGATTCTTTTCGTATTCCGTTTCGGAGGCATTGTTTCTTTCAGAAAAGGAAAATGAAGTAATTTCAGCGTTATTCGAATCAATTCGCACTGAGCTGGGAAATAATATTGACCGTTTCAGTCAGGATGTGCTGGTGTCGCAGATCGAGTTGCTGCTGAATCATTGCAACCGTTTTTACAACCGTCAATTCCTTACCCGTAATGTACTGCATCACGATTTGATTGATCAGATGAATCTGTATTTAAAAGATCGTTTTGCTAACCAGCAGGCACTTCTCAGCGGATTACCGACGACCCGGGAAATAGCAGCACATTTAAAAGTTTCGCAGCGCTATTTATCGGATATGCTCAAATCTTTGACGGGCAAAACTACGCAAGAGCACATTCACCTTAGGCTTGTAGAGAAGGCAAAAGAGTTGCTGAGCATCCATTCACTGACAACTGCGGAAGTGGCTTATCAATTAGGTTTTGAGCATCCTCAATCGTTTAATAAGCTTTTTAAACAAAAAACCGGCTTCTCACCGGCAACTTTCCGGCAAGGATTTTAATTAACGCGTCACCCATTCTTTCGACGACAGCGCAAGACACTAATAACGGGGATCTCAGCCGCTCTTAAAGCAGCTTTTCCTGCACCGCCTGATGAAAGGATGCTGGATTCAGTATCAAGTCAGGCTTTTGGATTTTTGAGAAAACAATGGGGCGAGGTTCGTGTGCCCATTGTTTAAGAGTACCGATAATTAAAATGATATAAGTGATTGCCTCTTTAAACAGCCATGCAAACTCAGACGTAGCGCTTCATTTCATTCGCCATTTCTTGCGAGGCGGGATCATCTTTTTGTTGTAAGTTTTCCGCTATACTTTCCCTGTTCTTTTGGCTGTGGTCTTGGCTCATCTTAAAAACGTGGGCCAAACTTGAAACAATAATCCTGAAACCAGTGACTGCTTTCAGATTTTTGTGAACATAATTCTCATCCATTTTATGGAATGCTGCTGGACTGGTATGCGGATTTTCATATTTATCAGTAATGTCTTTGATAATCTCATAGGTCTCCTGCTGTGAGAGAAGTCTGATCTCTCCTTTGGCTTGTACCGTTTTGTAATTCCAGGTGGAGGCAACATTAGGTTTTTCGTAAACGGCCGCGCTAATATAACTGTGGGCTCCAGTGAAAACTGCCATGACATGGGGGTGTTTTTCAAAAGCTTTACAGTGGTCGGTTTTAGTCATTACATGACCTGTCAGCATTAGGACATTATTTTCATTTGTGATTTCAACCGGAACCTGGGTCACCACTGGAAATTGGCCGTCATATCCGACGAGGGCAACAAAAGGATGTGCCTGCATAAAAGCAAAAATTTCTTCTGGATTATCAGAAGTGTAATAGGGCATTGTGTACATAGATCAATTGTTATGAAGGCTCCTGTTTTAAAATCAAAACTGAAAGTGAATACGTTTAAATTGCACGATGATCTCAGCGGTCATCCACTTATTTGCGCCAATAATTATTGGCTGCTGCGATCGTTGCAAACTCAGCAGCCACAGTTTGTCCGATTGAAATTAAAAATGCCGCATCCTGAGCATATATGGACCTGAGTTTCTCCCGTACAGCTGCATCTGGCTGGGTGGCTTTGATTACAAGTCTTGCCATTTTTATGGCGAGTTGTCTTCCTTCTTCCGGCGTAGGAGTGATAAGAGACCCATTAGGTACTAGTTGGATTAAATCTGACATGAACTAAATTAGCTTAAATTGTTTGATTGAATAAATGAAATTGTAGGTGCGGGGAATCGTCGCAAATCGTTTATACAGCAGGAAAATGCTTTGCCAGAAGCATTACGGCTTCTTTCAGGTCTTTTTCTGACAGCGATCCGTAGCCCAATCTGATTCCGTTTACCAAGGCATCATTAGAGTAATGGTCTGGGGTCAGTATTTTTACGCCGCTGGCAGCCATACTTTGGCTGGTTTTTAGCCAGTCCAGCTTTTGTCTTGGTTGTATCCATATAGCCAGTCCACCTTCGGGGACTGTAAAGTCTGCCTTATCCTTTAAATAAGTGTTTAGCAGTGAGACAGTAAAATCACGCTTTGCTTTGTAGTAATTTGTTGCTTTTTTAATGTGTCTCTTCACTGTTCCATCATTGATTAGCTGCAAGACAGCCTGTTCCATGATCCCATCACCTTGCACATCAATAATTTTTCGCAGATCGCCCACTTTACTGATCAATAAAGGGTCGTTGCTTACAAAATAACCGATGCGTAAGGCTGGCGCAACTACTTTGCTCATAGTACCGATATACACATAATTTTTTAGCGTGGCAAAACTTGATACGGGAAGTACCGGACGGTAGCCGAAATGAAATTCATTGTCATAATCGTCTTCAATGATAATAAACCCATGCTTATTAGATAACTCGACCAGTTCAAGCCGTCGCTGAAGGCTCAAAGTGACTGTGGTTGGGTATTGATGGTGAGGCGTTATGTAAATTGCCTTGATCCTGGGGTGCTTTTTTAAATGATCAATTACATCACTGATCATCAGCCCGTCTTTATCCACCCGCACAGGAAGAAGGGCTGCGCCTGCAGTTTCAAGTGCTTTCCAGGCGGGCTGGTAACCCGGATTTTCAACCATGACAAAATCACCATTTGAACACAAACAATGGGCAGCCAGATACATGGCCATTTGACTGCCGCGCGTAACACAGATATCATTTTTGCCGACGCACATACCCCTTTGGTGATTCAGCATTTGCCTAATGGCTTCGATGAAATCTTCATTTCCGAACTGATTGGTATAACCCATCATTTGCCAGCGAGCGTTCCGGTTGAAAATCTGGCGGTAGCCACGGGCCAGCTCGGTCACCGGCGCAATCTTACTATCCGGGTAGCCGTCGTCAAAGACGATGCGAAAATGTTTCTTTGCAATAGCGGTGTCTGCTGGGGTGCTTTCCTTTTTGCGCTGCCCGGTGAGAACCGGCAGTGTCCGGGCAACGAATGTTCCTTTTCGTTCTTTGGATATAATCCACTCTTCATTCAGAAGGACGTTCAGTGCCTCAACAATGGTATTACGGTTTACATCAAGCATTTCAGCCAGGTTTCTGCTTCCAGGCAAAGCGTCTCCACTATTGAGCCTGCCAGACTGAATATTCGAAATAATCGCATCTGCAATTTGCAGATATATGGCCTTCTCTGATTTATAGTCGAGCCTGATTTCCAATTTCCAAGGTCTTAACACTGGACTAGGTGGTTTTGGTTAAACGGTATTATTTTAATAGGCCAAAAATAAAATAGATTCGCATCAAAACAACAGGTTTAACCCGGTTGAAAAATAAGGTTTATGCAAAGATTACAAAGTCCATGGCACGGTCGATAGTCCAGTATTTTTAAAACAAAATGGTCCAGCAAGTATCGTTAGAACTCCTTACTAAGTTTGAACTGGCAATGATGCCACAGCTATTAAAATCACAAAAAAATGAGCAAACCAGTTTTTTATCACGCAGGTTGCCCGGTATGTGTCAGTGCAGAGCACGACATCATTAATCTGATCGGTGAAAACCAGGTCGAGGTTGTCAATATTGGAGAAGACCGAAGCCGCATCAGCGAGGCAGAGAGAGCAGGCGTAAAGTCGGTTCCGGCGCTGCTGACACCCAACGGAAATGTGCTGCACATCAATTTCGGGGCATCAATGCAGGATGTCAAAGGTTGAAAACAAGCCGGCAGCAGTCTATCGGTATTATTATATTTTAATGAACAGAAAAATGAAAAAGACACTATTTACGTTCGCTGCCCTGCTTTCTTTCGCGGCTTCTCACGCATGCGAACATTGCAAAAAATACGAAGACTCGAAAGATTTTAAGATTCAATCTGCTCAGGTTATACATAATAAAAAATACGGATCACTTGAATTTGAGATCATTGTGCAGGGGACAGCGGGAAAAACTGTACCGACCGCTGTGGGAAAACTCGATATGGCGCCTGTCTTAGGTTACGTTTTTCCTACAACTTTAAAGCCGGAAGATATTGGCTTTAGCCCGGCCCAAGGCATTGTAGCCCTGGCGCTAACCTCTCATCCTGATTTTGACGATAGCCCGCTTTGGGATGAAAATGCTGATGGTAAATTTGATAATGACGGCATTGTATGGCATCCGCATTGGGTAGTCCTTGTGGAGGACAAGCGTGTCAAGGGTGGACTCTCGGTGAAGGAGTATAAAAAGGCAGACAAAATCAGAAAGCCCACAACAGCTCCTGACATGCCTATGTACATGGATTCACCAGGCTACCAGGTTGTAACCGAGCGGAACGCGATCCGTGTATCAGTACCCATATACAGGGTCAATAATAAGGTGGACTTTAACTACGATGCTGTCAGCTGCTATATGCAGGTATCTGCTCCGGCCGGCGGTATGTCCATGGATAAGCCGATGCTGGGCGTTTACAATGTGTATAGCGTGCTTTCAGGTAAACTGACCTTGCCTTATAAGGTTAAATAGCCGGACTAGCTGAAATTGAAGAGAAGATCATTAACGCATTGGCAAGGGTCTCGCAGAGGTTTTGTGTACTGCTTCGCCATCAAGGAGGGGTGTATGCACTGAGCCTACACAAATTCAGATACTGATCTTTCTTCTTTTTCAGTCGGGGAAAATGTACTGTGACTTATTTGGCACAGCAGTGTGATCTGAACCAAGGCCACAACCAGGGGCAGCATCAATTCGCTTGCAGAAACGTGCCTGGTTGAAGAATGCGCCGATCCTTCTGATATGAGAAGTTATATAATTGTAATGACAGGGCTGGGTAGGGAGCAGGCTGTGAACAGTGCCAGTTTTGCGTCCGTTTTCAAAAAGCCAATGAATATACTATTCCCCTGTGCAAAAGCAGATTGTTTTTACAGATTTTATCGGGCTAATCCGGTACCTGAATCAGGCCGGTGTTTATCAGTATTCAGAATATGTTTTTACATGCTGCCATTATGATCAGGCAGGCAGCAGACATTACTGCAAGTTGTTAAAAGTTTGAAAAAACAGTAGCTTAAACCTGATTACGCAGATCATCAAAATAGCCACCTACAAACGGCTACGATTACACGACAATAGAGAAAGAAGACGATGGACAAAAATCAATTAACCAACAGGACCGGCGCGCCTGTGCCGGATAACCAAAATATCATTACCGCAGGCAAGCGCGGGCCGGCGCTTTTGCAGGATACCTGGTTTTTAGAGAAAATGGCACACTTCGACCGGGAAGTGATACCTGAGCGCCGCATGCATGCAAAAGGATCCGGCGCCTATGGTGTTTTCAAGGTGACCCACGATATAACCACGTTTACCAAAGCGGATCTTTTTTCGTCGATAGATAAGGAAACCGAAGTATTTGTGCGTTTTTCTACTGTTGCCGGTGAAAGGGGGGCAGCTGATGCCGAAAGGGATATTCGCGGATTTGCCCTGAAGTTTTATACCCACCAAGGTATATGGGATCTGGTAGGGAACAACACGCCGGTATTTTTTTTGCGGGACCCTTTGAAATTTCCGGATCTGAATCACGCCGTAAAGCGAGACCCGAAGACCAATCTTCGCAGCGCCGATAATAACTGGGACTTTTGGACGCTTTTACCCGAAGCTCTTCATCAGGTAACGGTCGTAATGAGCGACCGTGGTTTGCCGAAAACCTACCGGCACATGGACGGTTTCGGCAGCCACACTTTCAGCTTTATAAGCGATGCCCAAAAGCGTTACTGGGTAAAATTCCATTTGAAAACACAGCAGGGTATACAAAATCTGACCAACCGGGAAGCAGGTGAGCTGGTCGGAAATGACAGGGAGAGTCATCAGAGGGATCTGTATGAAAACATTCAGGCAGGTAATTTTCCAAAATGGACTATGTATGTGCAGATAATGGAAGAACAGGATGCTTACAGCTATCACATCAATCCTTTTGACCTGACCAAGGTGTGGCCACATGCTGACTACCCGCTCATTCAGGTAGGTGAGTTGACATTAAACAGAAATCCTTCGAACTATTTTGCAGAGGTAGAACAGGCCGCGTTCAATCCGGCTTCTGTTGTTCCGGGCATCAGTTTTTCGCCGGATAAAATGCTTCAGGGGCGGCTGTTTTCATATGGTGACGCGCAGCGTTACAGGCTGGGGGTGAACCACCACCAGATACCAGTGAATGCACCGAAATGTCCTTACCATTCTTTTCACCGCGATGGAGCCATGCGGACAGATGGAAATTACGGGGGCAGCACATCCTACGAACCCAACAGTTTCAGCCAATGGCAGCAGCAGCCCGATTACAGTGAACCGCCACTTAAAATTACGGGAGATGCCGCGCACTGGGACCACCGGGAAGATCAGGATTATTTCAGCCAGCCAGGAAAACTGTTTCGTCTGATGAGCGGGCAGCAGAAGACAGCGCTTTTTAATAATACAGCCGAGTCAGTCGGCGGTGCCCAGCTCTTTATACAAATCCGTCATATTCGCAATTGTTACAGGGCTGATCCCGAATATGGCCGCGGTGTGGCCAAAGCCCTTGGCCTGTCCATGGAGGTTGTCCGCGATTATCAAGGTTACGAAATGAGTCCGCTCACAGAAATGTAACAGGTCTAAAATAAAAATCATCCCTACGTTAAATCAGGGATGATTTTTTTGTTTTGTTCATAAAGCATAACAAGCTTTTCATTCCAGTAGGTACTGTCTGGCATTTATTTTTTGACTCTTATTCCTAATTTTGTTGCTACAAGTAATTTACATCCTGAGCATTTCGATTGATTTCTAACTAAGGTGCTTCGATCCTTGCCCTGATCCTGTAATATTGCAGGTAGTATTTTCAATTATATAGAAAAGATTTGTCCCACTGATCAGCTGACCAGCGGGACGGTATAACATCAATGTTGGTAACAATAAAAGTTGTCAATCGTAGACTAATGTGTTGGCCTTTAAAATCTGGCCTAGTTCCGTTTTTTCAGTAAACGTTAAAGTTTGCAGGGGTGCTCTAAGATGTCCACCGTTTTCTCCAAGTATCGTAAGCCCAGCCTGGATCGCACGCGGTAATCCTTTGGCGACAATGAACCTGAGCAGATCCAGCTGCCGAAGAAAAACCAGCTGTGCAGCTGCCAGATCATTATTTTGAACCGCCTCATACAAACTTAAATTTAATTCAGGGATCAGGTTTGGCGCGGCCGTGCACCAGCCGTCGGCGCCAGCTGCAAAGGCTGCCAGTGCCAAAGGGTTCGAACCATTGTAAAATGCTACTTCTTCACCCAGTTCCCTTTTCAACTGGTGCATACGCTGCACATCGCCGGTGCTTTCTTTGATCATGGTCACATTTGGTATTTTAAGCAGCCGTTTCAAAAGCGTTGGCGACATATCAATCCCGCCGGTTGCCGGGTTGTTATAAGCCATAATTGGAATAGAGATTTTCGAGGCGACTGCATCGTAGTGTTTTACGATCTCATCGTCTGTAAGCTTCCAGTAGCTCATCGGAATGATCATGACGGCGGTCGCGCCAGCTTCCTCTGCAAACTTTGCATGATAGATAGTCCGCTCCGTAGTAAGGTTTGACACACCGACCAGTGTCGGCACACGACCGGCAACCTGCTGGATAGCAGCGTCCGTAACGGCCTCCTTTTCCTGATCCGTAAGATAGGGAAGCACGCCAGTGCTTCCCAGTGGAGCAATGCCGTGGGATCCTGATGCGACTAGCCGTTCTACCAATTTTTTAAACAGAGGAATATCTACTTTTTCGTTTTTATCAAATGGCGTAATAGGATAAGCGATGACCCCTTTGAATGGAACATTTTTCATTTTTTTAAATTTATAAGTGGAAAAGTCTTCGGGATAGAGGACTCTGATTTGATTTTTACTACAGATCTCGTCCTTCTTCCTCGCGAAGGGCAACCCCGAGGTTTTGTAATTGTGGCGCGTTTTCGCAGGCAATATACTTTGCCGGCTCTGCACTGCTCAGGTTTTGATGTCTGTGCCACGCCCAGGAAGGGATATACACAGCATCTCCTTTTTTCCACTCCACTTTTTCACCTTCAATTTCAGTATAGCCCTGGCCTTCCAAAACATAGAGTACCGTTTCGTAGGTATGACGGTGCCTGTTGGTTAGCTGGCCTGGTAATAAGCCGCCAATGGTCATACTCACGTTTTTACTGGGTAGATCCACAAAAAATACCGGATGTTTTCGCTCGGTTGAAAACTGGTTGTGTGCTCCAGCGTTTTCTACATCCCTGTGGATCAGGTAGGCTGGTTTTTGAAATTGAGGACGTGCAAAGGTCTGATGGAAATCTTTTGAGCTGAATTGATTGTTTTGGGAATCACCAGCGTTTTGCTGGTTTTCCGGTGCTGCTGTTGTCGTAATCATGTCTTAAAACTTTTATGTTTCATGCATTATCGCATCACAAAAGTATCACAGCTATGGCCCGGAAGAATGGTACAGATTTAACATATACACCTGATCCAGATTTAGATAAAGTCAACCAGGTATTGGCATTGTTTGGCAAGGAAGTTGGTGTTGTCGATCTTAAATCTCAGTACAATGGCTAAGTAGCTTTTGTTTACTACATGGACAAATTCTCAGGGTTATCTTCGATGACCATATCAATTGGGTGCTGGACTTTCTTACCGGAAACTGCAATACATGATAAGGGATAATTATTTAAAAAGCAGACATTTATCGACACTGCCATGTGGGTATAGTCAATGATGGAAACAGGCTTTTTTTAATAAGCATTTACTCCAATTTTGTTGGCCTTTTTAATGTTAAGGGGATCTGCTGAGGTAGAGAACATGATGACAGGCATGTACTCGTTTGCCGGATCTGAGCGGATCCTGGCAAGCGTTTCCAAACCATTCATGCGTGGCATATTAATATCAAGCATCGTTAAGAAAGGCTCAGAATGGTAGCTACGATGTGCCAACACGTTCAGCAGAATGCTAGCGGTCCATTGGTTCTATGATTTCTATATGCCCGACAATATTTTCAAGTGCTTCCCGCACCAGCATTCTGTCATCATCAACAAATGTAGATTGTTTGCCCACTTTTTGTAGCTATCATAAAGAAATGTCATTATCCGGAGGATACCGGATTATCGTGCAGTGAAGCTGCTTTAGAACATTATTAGTTACAAAGCACCTTGCGCCCGGCAAAAACATCAGCGATCGGGGCTAGGTTACGACTTTGATTTTTTCTTACATAAAGTAAGAATATAAGACAAAATCCCCAACTCAACCAAACGATTGCATCTACCCAGTTTTTTCTTTTATCCACTACTTCTTGCCATATTTGGCAGAATTGAATTTTACCGGACTACTACTAAGTATTGTCAGAGTATTGTCAGATCACATAATCTCTTTTAATACCGAGTTTTTTCATTTTTGAGCCTAGAGTGGTTGGAGGAATGTTTAGAATTGCCGCAGCGCCATCAACGCCTCTGATGCGCCCATTGCACCTTCTGAGAACCTCGATTATGTAATCCCTTTCATTATCAAAAATAGTTTTTAGCTGGATATCGTCAGGATGTTTAACAATATTCCTGGGAGCATGGACAGGTAATGTTATATTCTCTATTACAGGTCCTTTTGCCATAAGCAGGGCCCGTTCAATGACGTTTTCAAGTTCGCGGATATTTCCTGGCCAGTGATAGTCCATAAGGCTGTTTAACGCCTTTTCGGTAAGACCGCTGCATTTTCTACCTGACTTGCGTGAATAATAGCTTATAAAGTGGTTCACAAGCAGCGGAATGTCTGGTTTACGATCAGCAAGTGCGGGAAGATGAATAGGAAATACATTTAGTCTGTAATACAAGTCGAGCCGAAACCTTCCTTCAGCAACTTCTTTTTCAAGGTTTCTGTTAGTCGCAGCGATCACCCGGATATTTACTTTGACTGGTGCCCTGCCGCCTATACGTTCAATTTCTTTTTGCTGCAAAACCCGGAGCAGTTTTACTTGCGCCTCCAGAGGCATTTCACCTATTTCATCCAGAAATAGGGTACCCTGATTGGCTTGTTCGAACTTTCCAATCCGTTTTTCATAAGCACCTGTAAAGGCTCCTTTTTCATGTCCGAACAATTCTGATTCAATAAGGTTGATAGGTAAAGCTGCGCAATTAACCTTGATAAGGTGTTTGGATTTTCGTAGTGAAAGCGCATGTATTACGTCAGCGACGCGCTCCTTTCCGGTGCCGCTCTCCCCTGTGATTAACACCGATGTGTCCGAAGAAGCAACCTGGTTAATCAGGTCAAAAACATGTAGAAGCAAATGGCTGCGACCAATAATGCCTTCGAAAGGATTGTGGTTTAACGCCCGGTGTGATTCAGGGCCGGGATTCATTTCATATTCCTGTGACTGATTTTGCGTAAAATCGGCCACAGCAGCCATTGCCCTGCTAAGCAATGGCTGCAGTCGGATACAAAGCGCCAGGTGCTCTTCATTGTATAACTCAGCCCTCCTGCTGTAAAACGAAAAGTGAAATCGGTTGTCAGGGGCATTCTTGAGCTTTAACGGGAGTTCCAGAAAAGAATTCATCCCAAAAGTTCTATTTATCAGGTTGGATATACCTGAACTTTTGATATGCCCTAGAAAATCCTGGTCATTGTAAAATGCCGCTTCATCTCCAACATTCGTTTTTTCATTTATTAATTCTAATTGTTTCAGGGAAAGGTTGGATACTACCTGCAGTCTGTTAGTATCCAGTATTTGATATTCATCAAATCCGGCCCTCAAAAAATGAAGCGTGTTTTCCAGATCAAAATGTTGTCCGCTGGTAAATCCGGCTATCATATAGTCAAAGCCGATGAGCGGTTGTATTGTTTTAGCAATCTCCAATAGTTTCTGTGGATAATCTGCCTGTTCATTCTTTGGCAGATTAAGCTGCTTTTGGAACAGCGCTTCTTTTCGAAGTTTTGATTCGAGACCATATTCATAGTGATAACGCGCAATTTCAATGGCCATCAATAAATCTTTTTCCCGGAATGGTTTAACCAGGAAGCCATTGGGATGCGTAGCTTTTGCAGCGTTAAGGACGTCTTCATTTGAATTTGCAGAAAGGTAAATAAACGGGATGTTTTCTTCCCGCAGCTGCGATGCCAGCTCAATCCCTGTCCTTGTTCCGGTGAGAAATATATCCAGAAGCACAAGTCCGGGAGTTTCTTTTTCAATTATTTTCTCCGCCTGCTCTACAGACCGTGCAATTCCACTTACCAGATAGTCTGCCCTTTGCAGCATAATGCGAAGATGGTTTGCTTCAATAAACTGATCTTCAACAATAAGTATTTTTCCCTTCATAAAAGTAGTTTAGATCAGTTCGTAGTCAAATTCAATTTCAATCGTTGTACCACTGTCACTTTTTACCGAAAGCTCGCCGCCAATGTCCTCGCTTAGTCCCTGAATCAAGGTCAATCCAAAAGAATTATTCTGACTTAGATCGAAGCCCTTCTGCAGACCAATTCCATCATCTGAAATAGTTAATCTTAATTTGTTTTTTTCGTGCTGCTTTAAGGAAATTTTTATATTACCGTCTCTGTGTGTCGGAAAGGCATATTTTATAGCATTGGTAATAGCCTCATTCATGATTAATCCCAATGGGATCGAGTGACTAATATTCATTTCTATGCGGTCAATATCAAGCGTAAAAATAATGTTTTTGTCCAATTTGAAGCTGTCCTTGAGATACTGAACCATCTCATGAACGTAAGCTGAAATGTCAATGGTTGAGAGGTTCTCAGTCTGATAAAGTTTCTGATGAATCATCGACATGGATTGAATCCGGTTGTGGCTGTCAGCGATTGCGGTCCGGGCTTCTTCACTTTTTAGAAATTCTGCCTGACTGTCCAGCAGTCCAGCTACCAGATGCAGGTTATTTTTCACACGGTGGTGAATTTCTTTTATCAGCCATTCCTTTTCATTAACCAGGTGTTCCAAGGAAATATTTTTGCGGTTGATCTCATTCTGTTTTGTAGTAATATTTCGGTTATTTCTTCGCATAAGCATGTAGCCTGCTACCAGAAGAGAAATAATGATAAGCAGAAGCCCGATGCTTACATTAGTGATATTTTGAATGTGGCCTGCCTGGAGAAGTAACCCGGATTGGAGCCCGGCCTGTTTTGTAAGGAATTGAATGCTATCATTCTTTTTTTCTACCTCGTATATAATTTCGAGTTGACTAAGCTGCCTGGCTTTGTTTTCGTTGAAAACAGAATCTTTCAAAACACTGTATTTTTGATACTTTTCAAATGCAGCCAAATATCTTCCCCTGGCAGAATCCAGTTTCGCACTCCACAGATAATAATTGTATAGATGTATCCGGAATTTTGTCTTTAAGGCCAGCGCTTTACTTAATTTGAGATAGTTTTCAAGTTTTTTATAGTTTTTGACATCAAAATAAAACGGGATTAACGAACTGTAAATATGTCTGCGGTCTCCTTCCAGAAGCATGGGACTTGCGGCAATTAAATCAAGGCGTTCGCTATACTTTTGTCCGCGGGATGTTTGGTTTAGCCTGCGATATATGTCAATATATCTTCTGTCGACCATCACATGACTAAGTTCCGATTTTAAAGGGTATTGTCTTTCAATCCCTTTCAATAATGAAAGTGCCTGATAACATAGCCCTAGCCGTGTCATAACGCCGGCCAGATTAGAGGCGATAGTGTGGACCGTTTCCCTATCCTTGAAACGCAGCGCCAAAATCAGTGCTTTGCGATGAATGCTGAGTGCTTTGTTGTAATCCCCTAAGGCTTCGTAATTATTACCCAGCCGGTTATAAATTGTGCACAAAAGCATACTGCTGGTATCTCCCAGCATTTTTGCATTGTGTACGGCCAGAAGACTATGCTGAACCGCTTCATTCGCAGAGCCCAATTCAAGGTATGTAATTCCTAAAAGATCATATACGCCCTTTAAGTCCTTGTATTTAGCAGCCTGGAAATAGGCCAAAGACTGCTTTAGCGCAGAAAGAGCTTTACCCGGTGCTCCCTGGTTCAAATATAAGTCACCCAGCTGCATATAAATATGTCCCTGCTTTTCCCTGTTGCCTGCTTTTCCAAATGCTTCCGCTGACTGTTCTGCCAGTTGGATCCGCTGGTTTATTTCTTTTCCAGATAATGAATAATAGCCCGAAAGCGTATAGTATGCTTCGCCAAGTTGAAAATACTCATTATTTTCTGTAAAGATCGCTATGGCCTTCATTGAGGCCTTTCGGCCGTTTTCCTTTTCATTTCGTTTAGGCAGTATTCTTGAAAGCAGTAGTTCACTAATACCCTCGCCCCTGTGGTAGCCTAGCGAAATGCTCAGATTTCTGGCTTGGAGCGTGTAAAGTAAAGCGCTCTCAATGTCAGCAGGCTGCCGGTTTAGCCGATAATAGTACTGATCACTCAACCCTAAGAGCAGCTGGACTTTATTTGTATCGGGAATACTTCTTTTCAGCGCTAAGAGGAATGGCTCTGTATCATGCGCGGTAAACGGGCCAGGGTCCTGTCCGGCACTGACCTGGGCAAAGAATATAAGCGAAAAGAAGAGGCAATTTCTAAGCATATAGGAGTTGATTATACTATATCTTATTCATAAAGTATACCAATATTCTTGCACGGTTAAATCTTTAATTTAAAGATAATAAATTACATGTTTCAAAGCATTTACTTCTGAAAAAGAGGTCTTTATGGAAATGAGTAAATGACAACAATCAATAAAAGGATGTTTGAAGCGTATATACCCGACCGGATTTCGTCGGCCGTTTCGTCTCAAAACGATATTTCGTCGGCTGTACCACTAAGTTATCAGCTAATTGTCTGTTTTTTAGCTTCTTAGTTTTCAGGCATTCTTTTGTTTTAGTTTACCCAAAACAAAAAAGCCAAATGAAAAATAATCCCTCAAAAACAATCCTGTTTATTAGCGGTGCCTTTGTCAGCAACAGCTGCTGGGACGAATGGAAATTATACTTTGAGAATAAGGGTTACAAGACCTTTGCACCAGCCTGGCCAAACAAAGACGCTCCGGCAGAAGAACTGCGCAACCGTCAGCCGGATAAAGCTATTGCATCGATGACCCTGTCGAAATTGATCGAGTACTATGCTGAATATGCCGGTACTCTGAGTGAAAAACCTATTCTAATTGGGCATTCCATTGGCGGGCTCATCACCCAGCTGTTATTACAGCGGAATTTAGGGGGTGCTGGGATTGCAATCCATTCCGTTCCACCACAAGGTATTATGACCTTTGAATTGTCATTTCTGATTTCAGGGTGGGGGCCACTTGGTTTTTTTACGCCCGTCAATAAATCCTTTATGATGTCATTCCGCCAGTGGCAATACGCATTTACCAATGGGTTACCGCATGAAGTGCAAAAGAAAGCCTACTACGATCTGGCAATACCCGAATCCAAACAAATTGTCAGGGATACAATCAGCAAAGCCGCCCATATCGATTTTGAAAAGCCACATCCACCGCTGCTACTGATTTCAGGTACGGAAGATCATACCATTCCGGCGTCACTGAATTTTTCTAATTACCGCAGATATAAAAGCAGCGGCTCGGTTACGGATTATAAGAAATTTCCCGGCCGCACGCATTACGTTTTAGGTCAGTCAGGCTGGGAAGAGATCGCTGAATATATTCATACCTGGATTACAAAACATGATTGACCAAAAGCCTTTAATTATCCCCAAATTTTAATCAAACCGACTACTTATGAAAAACTTATTGACTTTAATAACACCGTTTCTGCAAAGCAGAAACCTGCCGCTCTGCATCTGTGGTCTTGTGATTATTCTGATCTTTTCCAACCCGGTGAGCGGTGCGGAACCAAAAGAAACCGATGAGATTGGTAACAAGAAAACCCGTGCCACTGATCTGAAACCGGCTAATCCACCTGCTGATTTCAGACACGAAACCGCTATGGTGAACGGGGTTAAAATTCATTATGTAATAGGTGGTAAAGGCGAGCCTTTGCTGCTTGTTCACGGCTTCGGACAAAATTGGTTTATGTGGAACCGGCTTCTGCCGGCACTCTCAAAGCATTTTACCGTCATAGCACCAGACCTTCGTGGCATAGGAGAATCTGATAAGCCTGCCGGCGGCTATGATAAAAAGACAATGGCAACCGATCTACACGAACTGGTAAAAAAACTGGGCTTCAAAAGTACCAATGTTGCTGGTCACGATATCGGATTAATGGTTGCTTATGCCTATGCCGCCCAGTTTCCAACAGAAGTAAAGAAGCTTGCATTAATGGATGCTTTGCTTCCAGGGATTGAACCGGTCTGGAGCCAGGTCTCGGCCGGAGCATGGTGGTTTGGTTTCTTTGGATGGCCTGCATCAGGAAGTATTGTCGCCGGAAAGGAAAAGGAATTTCTTACTAACTTTTGGCCCATAGTAGGCCATGTGAAAGACCCTTTCACCAAGGAGGAAACCGATGAGTTTATACGCGCGTATGCCGTTTCTGGTGGCACGACGGGTGCGTTTCATTGGTTCGGCGCATTTGCACAGGATGGGAAAGATAATCTTGAATTTGCAAAACATAAACTTTCTATGCCGCTGCTTGCGATGGGCGGTGAATATTTTGCTGCTGCCTTTCTGAAAGAACATTCTAAGCTGGTTGCCACTGATGTATCGGAAGCTAATATCCCCGGATCAGGTCATTGGCTTGTGCAGGAGAATACAGCGGCTGTCCAGAAGGCGTTGCTTGACTTTTTTGTCGGTACAGGAAATAAGGCTCAGTAATTGATGAAAGCAGCCCTTTTTGCAATGCTCACGCTACTTTGCGTGAGCTTGCATGCTCAAAAAAATGCTGACCTGATTGTTATCAATGGTAAAATTGCCACAATGGATGCGGGCGAAGCGTTTGTTCAGGCCGTTGCCGTCAAGGATGGAACAATCCTTGCAACGGGTGATTCAAAAAGGATACTGTCAGCATTTAAAAATAAACAAACTACTATTATTGATGCAGGCGGAAGGACAGTCGTACCAGGTATCAACGACAGTCATATTCATATCATCCGGGAAGGGCTTCATTACAACAGTGAGCTGCGCTGGGACGGTGTTAAAACGCTTGCAAAAGCGATGCAGATGTTGAAAGAGCAGGCGGCGAGGACTCCGCCGGGGGTTTGGGTGAAGGTGGTTGGCGGCTGGAATGAATATCAATTTGCGGAAAGACGGCAGCCGACCTTAGACGAGATAAATAAGGCTGTTCCGGACAAGCCTGTTTTTATCTCCTATTTGTACGGTAAAGCTTTCTTGAATAAAAAGGGAATCCAGACCCTGGGATATACCTCCAAAACCACCTACGAAGGAAGTCTGGTGGAGCTTGACCAGGAGGGAAATCCAACAGGAATGTTATTCGCAAAACAGACCCCGAAAGCTATTTATACGACGTTGGGACTGAGTACAAAGCTTACATACGAGGAAAGGCTCAACAGCACGCTGCATTACTACCGCGAATTGAACCGGTTCGGCATCACAAGTGCTGCGGATGCAGCAGGCGGAGGTCAGAATTTTGATGCCGATTATACGGTTGCATTTGAACTGGCTAAAAAAGGCCTCCTGACAATCCGGACATCCTATTTTCTTTTCGCCCAAAATAAGGGTAAGGAGCTTCTGGATTACGAAAAATGGATAAAGACAGCGGATCTTGGTAAAAATGATCATATGCTAATTCCAAACGGTTATGCGGCAGAGGGTGCCGGAGAAAACCTGGTAGCGACCGCAGCAGATTTTGAAAATTTTCTCGAACCCAGAATAATTCTTTCCGATAGTATGGAAGCAGATTTAGAACCTGTTATTCGGCTTCTTGTTAAAAATCGCTGGCCATTCCGGCTTCATGCGACTTATGGAGAATCCATTGAGAGAATGCTGGATATTTTTGAAAAAGTAAATAAGGAAATTCCTTTTGGCGGACTACGCTGGTTTTTTGACCACGCCGAAACCATTACCGACAGCCAGCTTATGCGCGTAAAAGCGTTAGGAGGCGGCATTGCAGTGCAATTCCGGATGTACTTTCAAGGCGAACTATACACCAAGCTTTACGGCGAGCCGCAAAAGCAATTGCCACCGATCAATAAGATGCTTAAGATGGGCATTCCGGTCGGAATGGGAACGGATGCAACCCGCATATCGACTTATAACCCCTGGATGGCTTTTCATTGGCTGCTGACCGGGCAAACCCTTGGCGGATTGCAATTCTGGCCGAAAGATCAGGTGTTAGACCGTTTTACCGCATTGCGTATATACACCGCAGGTAGTGCATGGTTTACGGGTGAGGAACAACTGAAGGGTAAATTGGTCAATGGAATGTATGCGGATTTTACTATACTATCAAAGGATTATTTCACCGTGCCGACAGAGGAAATAAAGGATATAGAATCGCTGCTGACTATCGTAAATGGAAAAGTTGTGTATGGCAGCGGACCGTTTAGAAAACATAATCCTGGAATCCCGGACGTGATTCCCAAGTGGTCTCCTGTCAAATTTAACGGAGGATATCAAAGTAAAAACTAAGAATCATGGATTCATTTTACGCTAGAAAATATACAACAACCAGGATGAAAAAGATTATCCGGAAAATATTGTCTGCTGGGCTTAAGGTCTTATTTACATTCAATATTGCATCTGCGCAGATTCCTTTACCGCCCACCGTTCCGATCTGGGATGCAAACCTGGTGCAGTTGAAACTTCACCGGATTACCGAATCAGTTTATGCAGTGATTCCAGCCACCGCTCAGGCAGAAACAGCTGCGGGAGTTCCTCAGGCAACTACGGCAGGTTTTGTCATAGGAGAAAAAGGAATACTGCTCATCGAAACCATGATGACGAAGCGGTTGTATGATCAACTAATTTCCCTGGTTAGGTCGGTTAGTTCCAAGCCGATTTTATATGCGGTCAATACCAGTGATCACGGAGATCATTGTTTTGGAAATTACCTATTGCCGGAGAAGACAATGATTATCCAAAATGAGTTTTGTAGTCAAAATTTGTCCACGAATTTTGAATCTATTCAAAAGTTTATGATTATGCTTTTTGGTCAGAACAAAGGTATTGAACAAGTACGCTTCCGGCCAGCCGATATACTGATACCTAAATTCCAAAATCTGAAGATTGATATTGGCAATGGCGACGCAGTTGAATTTCTAAATACAGGTACGGCACAGTCACCAGCGGATTTATTTGTAAAAGTATATTCAAAAGGTCAGACAATATGGTGGCTTGGCAATCCATTTATTGCAGAAAGTCCGGCTATACCCTGGCTGTTTGACGGCTACTTCCTTGAACCAGTCCAGAACCTTCAGAAAATCTATGATCTTGTTCACGACGGCGATGTTGTGGTGCCCGGTCACGGCCGGATCACCAATAAACTGGGTATTAAGTACACCATCGATTATGTGACGGCATTGAAAGATGAGATAGAATCATCGGTAAAAATGGGTTTGACACTTGAACAAACGAGAAACCACGTAGCGATGAAGCGATTCGATAGGGGATATCTCCTGTATGACTGGCTACATTACAGCTTCAACATTCCCAATGCCTACAAGGATATTAGTAGACAGGTTTCTAAATAAAGGCTATGAAAAAGATCTTATTTTTTTACCTGTGCGCACTGCCCTGTTTCGGGCAGTTCGTACCCACCTTCAAATCCTTGCGGTATAATGAAGATTATTCAGCGCTGAGGTCGGATTCAACCCCCACCTTTTATAAACAGATGAAATTCAAACCCCTTGAAAAAAATGGAAACATTTTTATAAGTTTTGGTGGAGACGTGCGGTTTCAATATTATCATGTGATCAACGATGAATGGGGGGAGCAGCCGGACAAAAATTATGGTTATGTTTTCTCCCGGTACCTGGGCCATGCCGATTTTCATAGTGGAAAACATTTCAGGGCATTTCTGGAATTACAAAGTGGAATGGCCAATGCGAAAGCCTCCACCAGCCCGGCAGATGAAAATCCGCTCGATCTCCATCAGGCATTTTTCGACTTTAGTGTTGCCCCAAATAATCCAAGGAACTTTATAGTTCGGATAGGCCGGCAAGAACTTTATTATGGATCCCAGCGGCTTATCTCAGTACGGGAAGGACCCAATAACAGGCATTCATTTGACGGGATCAAAATCATGAACACCACTGTGGACCGTCAAACGGATTTTTTTTATACGCAGTATGTAGCTTCTAAAAAAGGGGTTTTTGACGATGGGCTAAACAAAAACATGAAACTTTGGGGAATGTATTCCGTTTTGAATAACATTCCTATTTTAAAAAATGCTGACGTATATTATCTGGGAGTTGAAAAAAAGAAAGCTTCCTATGATGATGGGAGCGGGAGGGAACTAAGGCATTCTATAGGGACAAGGGTATGGGGAAAAACCCGGCAGTGGCGCTATGACCTGGAAGGGGTCTATCAATTTGGCAGCTTTGCAACAAAAAAAATCGATGCGTGGACGGCTTCTGCACACATTGATTATGTATTGGAAGGACTGAAATTCGAACCGGAAATTGGATTAAAGACCGAAATTATCAGCGGGGATGCTGCTTACGGCGACACAAAGCTTGGTACGTTTAATCCGTTGTTTCCCAGGGGAGGATATTTTGGTCTTGCTGCGCTGGTGGGTCCGGCAAATTTAATCGACCTGCACCCTTCGCTTAATTTTCAATTTACAAAAAAAATGTCCCTGGACTTTGATTATGATGTTTTTTGGCGGTACAGTATTCGGGACGGTGTATATGGTCCAAACACAGCAATGATTTATTCTGGTGAAAATACTTCATCGAAGTTAATCGGCCAGCAGTATTCGGCCGTCATTGGTTATCAGACCAGCTCCTTTCTGAGTTTTGGTGGAGAATTTACCTGGTTTAAAGCAGAAAGGTTTTTAAAAGAAGTGGGTCCGGGAAGTAATATCCTCTTTGCCTGCATTACTGCGGAGCTTAAATTCTAATCAGAAAAAGTCATGGATTAATTAATCTGAACAGTAAATCCTGTTAATAGGATCGAATTTATAATCTTCCTGTGTTCTGTTTTTGTATAACCTATTTAACGATCTCCTTTTGAAACGACCTAACGTTTCACCTAAAATTTTCACAGCAAAAATCACAAGCATTTACATCTGTAACGAATACAATAAACAATTTAAACATCTGATACATGTCAAGATTAGCAAATAAGACAGCAGTTATAACCGGTGGAAATAGTGGGATCGGTTTGGCCACAGTAAGGACATTCGTTAGCGAAGGCGCAAAGGTAATATTTACCGGCCGTAATGTTGAAGCAAATCAAAAGGCGGAGAGAGGCATTGAAGGAACAGTATACGGCCTCGTTTCCGATTCGGGTAATTGGCAGGATATTCAGGCTCTTAAAGCTCAGGTGGAAGCGATTACTGAAAACGTGGACATTTTGTTTATCAATGCTGGAATCGCACAATTTTCTCCTATCGAAGAAGTGACACAGGATTTTTATGATAAAATATTCAACATCAATTTTAAAGGAGCATATTTCACAATCCAGGCACTACTTCCATTATTAAAGCAGGGAAGTACAATTATCCTGAATACCTCAATCAATGCCCATGTAGGAATGCCAGCGGCCAGTATCTATGCTGCCTCAAAAGCAGCATTACTGACCCTGGCAAAGAACTTGTCGGCTGAGCTTGCAGACAGGAAAATTCGCGTGAATGCTATAAGTCCGGGGCCTATCGTTACACCACTTCATACGCCTGACAAATTTGGGATTCCAGAAGATGAATTTAAATTAATTGGTGAAGGTATCGCTGCTCAAATCCCGATAGGACGATTTGGTACAGCGGACGAGATTGCCAATGCAGTAGTATACTTTGCATCGGACGAATCGTTATTCCTTCTGGGTACTGAATTAATCATTGACGGCGGAATGGCAACCTTATAGAGCACTGGTGGATTTCACAATAGAAAGTAGAATAGCTCAGATTTTATAGTTGAGATTTGACGAGCTTTTTAGATTATTTACCATTTCATGAGCAGTTGACCAAATAATTTTAAACGGTTTAGAATGAGCACAAGAAGAACTTTCATACGACAAGCAGGGTTGTTAGGCGCTATAAGCATGTATAGACGACCGGCCAACAAAATGGGGCAGTTAGGATATCCACATAATGTAAAACAAACTAAATGGCCGGATGGCTCGCGCCTAGTTGTATCGATCTCGATGCAATTTGAATCGGGTGGTCAACCTGAAAATGCCGAAAGTCCGTTTCCTCAAAACATGCAGCCCGGATTCCGTGATTTTCCCGCGGCGACCTGGTATGAGTACGGATACAAGGAAGGCATCCCAAGGATGCTGGATAATTGGGATGAATTAGGCATCAAGGTAACCTCTCACATGGTTGGAGGCGCTGTTCTTAAAAATCCAGCGCTGGCCAGGGAGATAGTGAGCAGGGGGCACGAAGCAGCGGCGCATGGAATGAACTGGCGTTCGCAGTATAATATGACGTATGAAGAAGAAAAAATATTTATTAAGGACGGAGCCGATGCCATAAAGAATACCACTGGTATCACGCCGGTTGGATATAATGCAAACTGGCTCAGACGGGGCGAAAATACGTTAACAATACTCAAAGAGCTTGGTTTCAAATATCATATTGATGATTTGAGCCGTGACGAGCCATTCCTGACACGCACAAAAGGAGGGATCCTGGCAGTTATTCCCTACACAGTAAGATGTAACGATATTGTTTTGATAGAAGGTAAAAACTTCTCGGTTGAACAGTTTGCGGAGCAGGTGAAAGCCGAATTCGACCAACTTTACAATGAAGGGGCTATTCGTCGCAGGCAAATGTCGATCAGTTTTCATGATCGTATCGGTGGAACACCACAAATGGTAAAAACGGTTAACCAGCTGATCAGGTACATGCAGCAGCATGAGGAAGTCCGATTTAAAATGAAAAAGGAAATTGCAGATATCATCCTGGCAGATCCGGATGCATTACAGGAATAAAATTATGTTTTAAGATACTTACATCCTACCGTTTTTCTGTTCCGGTCGGTCGCCTGATGATTGAATTAGCTTCTGAATTTTCGGGTAGGTCCTTTCCTTGTTCATGATAAGTAGTCGCTTATATAACTCTTTGAATTTCATCTAGAAATTCAAAGAGTTATATAAATTTAAAACCTGCTATTGATCATGTAGTGATGTGGACATTTATTCTGAAAAATCGTTGTAAAGGTAGGGTCAGGATAACCTGGTTCGGAAATCGGTGAAATTTGAACCAGCGAAATTTTTGAAATATTTACTGAACATAGCGGGGTCATCAAATCCAAGATCGAAACTAATTTGCTTTGCGGACTTGTTGCTGCTGATCGCTTTTCTTTTGGCTTCTAATAGTACGCGTTGACGAATGTGGTGGCGTGGGGAATATCCTGAAATTTTTTTCACCAATTCAGTCAGATGTCCTGATGTTAACGCGAGTTCGGATGCATAGTATGAGACATTTTTATTGTAAAAATACTGTTCCTCTACCTTATGAATAAATTTGGCGAAGATCGCATTGTCATGGCTATTTTGCTTGACGCATTCTTTTGGAGGTTTTGACAATGGAAAATAGGAAATCAATAATGTCAAAAGCCCTTGTATGATATCATTTTTGAATAGATTATTATTTGTGTGTTCCAAAAAGATCGTTTCAAAAATATCTTTGATTTCTTGCTGTGCTTCGGTATTTAAATAAACACTATTTAAGTTTTTATTCAGTTCAAGGCTATGACTGAAAGATGAGACTTTCGTTGATTCATAAGAATTTGACAAAGAATTTTCTGAAAATTTTATCTTATATCCTATCAGTTCTGTATCCGCTTCCGCTTCCAGTTTCTGAATTTGACCGGGTAGGATCAGATACATCATATTGTTAGTTATTTCTAGTTTATTTAAATCGATGATAAGTTGTCCTTTTCCTTTTTCAATCCAGTACAACTCATATAATTTGTGCTGATTAAAATGAGAAATGGAACATTTTAGGTTGGAATACTGGTCAAGCCGGAGTGGTCGAAAAATTTTCATCTTAATTCGCGCTTTATAAGTTTACAACGATTGGAAAATCTGTTTAAAATCAGAATATGTCATTCCGGTCTTCTGGCGAAAAAATTTGCTAAAATGTCCGCCATCCGCAAAACCTAAGTTGCTTGCAATTTCTTTCATGCTTGCATCAGAAGTGATTGCCGCCTGTTTTGCCAGGAAAAGTGTATGGTTTTGAAGAAGCTTACTTGGCGAATTTCCAGTCTGTTTTCTAATGATTTCATTTAGATAACCCGGTGAGATAGACAGCCGTGATGCAATCCCACTGACGCTTTTTATATGGTCACCATTTTTTTTGACAATTTCTCGAAATTTATTTAGTACCACATCTTCAAGCAATTCATCGGGTGCGATCGGTAAATTGTCATATTGTCTGGCCACGTAAACTAAAAAGATCCTGAGCAGTGCAGATAGCTTGATGTTTGCCTGAGTGCTCGAACTTCCATACGTTGCTTCAAAATTTCTAATTATTGTTTCGAATCTTTTACAGGATGCTGAATCCGTTAATTCAACAGGCTTCTTGATCCTGAGTGTATCCAACGTTAGAATGGATTCAAAATGGTAGCACCGCAGCATTATTAAGACTTCTTCACGAAATGAAATTTCAAAACCTTTTCCATCATATCTTTCTGTCGGAACAAGCCCGTTTCCCGGTGTATTTATTTGCAGATAGTATCTGGTGCCATTGCAAAAAAATCTGATTTTGTAAACAAAAGGTTCTGGGTAAAAGTCATGATCACATGATCGAAAATTAAGTAATGTGATCCCATTCTCAGTGATATGAGGTTTCATTCGCTTAAAAGGTTAAGGTTGTGGGGGATGCGTGTGAAATTGTCCTACAAATATCAATCCGGACATAAAGTGTATTGTAAAACAATACATTAAGTCAAGTCTGATTTGGTTTGCGCCTATATTTCGGAGAAAATCTGATTACCGACGATATATCGTTGACCGCAACTTTTTTTTTGAATAAAAATTGAAGAAAATAAATGGAGTACTTTGGACGAAGAAAGAAAAGCTTTACTTGATCTGGTGTCAAATAAATCAACTTTTTGTCCGGTCATGTTTTTGAAAACTGTATTCTTACAATTTCTTCCTGCAACAGGCTAAGTCATTACTTAATTAGGGTAAACCAAAGAAAAGGAGAAAGCCGTCATGACCTTTCCGTAGAATTTGCTATTTAGGTAATACGGTACAGTAGAATCTCTTAAAAAACAACACCCGAATGAACTTAACCTGTGATAATTCATTAAGTAAAGCAGTGGCTCGGTCGACTGGTTCGTTAAAAGTTCGAGTTGCGAAAAAAGGAAACGGTAGATTTAATCACTATACTCCATTTTGTTCGACTTTGATCGGTGTCCGATTTGCTACATAATAGTTTTGCAATTAGAAAAACCGAGGGGTATTCGAGAGAATACTGGGAATAGTTAACGTATCAAGAAATTAAAGTTTTATGAGAAAGCGGAAACATTAACTCAGGTAATGAATTGATAAGCATTTGTCAAAATTTTGGGTATATTTATTAGCTTGCTAGTCTTTAAGTCCTGACTTCTCATTTTTATAATTTAATAAATGAGCACTTTTCGTACAATTATCAGATTAGTTTTAAGCTTTTCCTTGTTTGTGCTCACTAGTGGTTTCTCACAAGCACAAGAGTCTGCAATAGATGGCACGATAACAGGAATTGCGAAGACGCCAATACAGTTCTGGTATTCGAAAGGTGGTGAGCGTATCGTCGATACTGTGTATGCCAAAAATGATCATTTCACTTACAAGCCCGAGGGCTCAGATGACAGCACATTAACTATCTACATCAAAGGTTCAAGATTGTTTAATTTATGGATTGAACCTGGAACAGTTATAATCTCAGGGTCTATTGAACAGCCCGCAAGGTTACTTATGAGTGGGGGGCCGGAAAACAGTTTACAGCATCAGTACAATACCAGTATTGATTGGCTCTATAATGATCTTTTAGAAGGAAAGGCCGACTCATTAAAAACAGAATTATTAAAAGTGAAGAGCACAAAAACGATCGAGTTTATCAGATCACACCTTAACAATCGGGTCACTGCTAATCTTTTATACTGGCAATCAATATACAATGAAGCTGAAGTTTCGACGTATGACCAAATCTGGAAGACCTTTAAACCAGAGATACAACGCTCAAAACAAGGAGCAAGACTATCCCAAAGGCTTGAAACCATTCTTAACCAACCTACACCAGGAAAACCCGCACCCAGCTTTGCTATTTCCGATAGTTCCGGAAATCTAGTCTCTTTAAAAGATTTCAGCGGCAAATATGTACTGTTAGATTTCTGGGGTCATTGGTGCGGCCCTTGTATCAAAGCGTTCCCAATGTTAAAGGCGTTGAATGATCGCCTTTTAGGAAAAATGCAAATTTTAGGGATTGCGGCTGAGCATGGTGAAGACCGTGAAAAATGGCTGAATATGATACGGTTGAACAATCTCAATTGGATTCAACTCTCAGAATTGCAATCAGATAAAGGGAAAGTCAATACGGACTATAATATAGTCGCCTACCCAACTTATTATTTGGTAGACAAGGAGGGAATGGTCCATACCAAAACTAATTCGATTAAAGACATTGAGTTGGCTATTGAGGCAATACCAGATTTGAAATAGCTTACTAGGATTCTGTAAGTGAAATGGAAACATAGAGGTCAATTACTTCCGTCAGCCCCGCTTGCCACAGACCCATGTCATGTGCTACGCTTTTTGTTCTACGATTCATTTTCTGAAAGCCGCGCAATTCTTAGACAGCTAAATACGGAAAATCGTGTCGCGCACTTACCGAGCTGCTAGCCTCTGACTGTTTTCCTGCCATCCTTTTGGAAAATTCGTAAATATCTACTGTCCGCCGCTGTCGTTTTTTCATAGTAAATTTAGTGGAAAAATTAAATCTGACTATTTCTGCCTCCAAACAAGTGTAGCAACGTCGGTATGGGATCAGGATTTTTGAAGGAGGCAACGAACTGAATAGCTGTATTGTTATTGGGTCGGGAGGCGGAACGAGTGTTACGAAAAAGTTAGTACTTGTTGACTATGACAAATTTATACTTTGCTGTTATGATAGTTATATTCTCCTTAACCCCTCCAGCATTTAGGTTATTGGAAGGTAAAAGCGGATGAGGTAAAAGTCCAATTCGTTAGGCTACTGGCTGGTACAGGTAGTATCGAGAGGCTTAGCAGACCGCTTTGCTCACTACACTCGTAAATGCATCTTTAAGTGCGCTGATGTTAAGTGGTTTAGTGAGATAGCCTTGGACCGCATGAATGATTTTAGCTCTGTTGACATCGACTGGACTAACTGAGGAGCTGCAAATAAAAATACTAGGGTCATAGCATGGAATATCGAGCTGTTCGAGCATTGATATAAAATCCCAACCGTCCATGACCGGCATGTTAATATCTAAAAGAACCAATTCTGGAAGATCTGAAATTGCAAACTGCTTTTCTTCAAAGAATTCTATGGCTTTTTTTCCGTCATAGAAATGTGACAATTCGCATTGGGGAAACATTTTACCAATCATTTTTTTCGCAATGAAATGACAGATGGGATCATCGTCAATGATACAAATTCTCATATCCAAAATTATTTTCAATTAAATAGATCTTGCCGCAGCGGTTAGCCATGGCACAGCAGCGCGAAAGCTTTCCAGATAGCTCTCACATATGACATAGAACTAGATGTACAAATATCATGCCTTAATGACCACACTGTTGTAGAATAGGATACCGTTTAGCTATTTTCAAAAGAATAAGCCAGGCAAAATAGCTTGAAATGGTTGACATTGGCTTTCTCTACTTTTTGCCGGGTGCGGCGTTATACCTACCTCAGGTAAAATTTTATTCCGTTCTTTGTGCACCTCATACCGTAGTTTGTTGGACAAACAACCTGAAATATTGATTTACCTTTGACTTAGATAAGTTAAACGGTTCATGAGCAAAAACCCAATACAATTAATTGAATTTGCTGCCAGCCGATATGGATTGGAGATTTCTCCCATGCTGGCATCCTTTGTTCCGATTGAGAATGAAGTAACTGCTTTTGATGCGCACCGACATGATTACTACGGTCTTTTTCTTTTGACATCTGGTGAAATGACGATGCTTGTGCAAGAAAAGGAAGTGATCATGAAAGGCTCATCTTTACTGCTGGTTCAGCCCGGGCAGGTGCATCGGTGTGTTTGCACTCATCAGATATGCGGATGGGTCATGTTTGTTGACGCAAAGATAGTGGACACCAAAACGCGCACCGTAACTGAGCAGTTGGTTGAAGAGGTTGTCTTATTCGAGTTAGACCAGGAGCAGCAACGGTTTACGGATCAGTTGTTTCTTGCCGTTTTTCAGGAATATGATAACCAAACACCCGGGCCTTTTCAGATGCAAATGTTACACGCGCTGACTAACGCATTATTTTACCAGGCGGCAAGTTTGCAGTTGCTTCGCAGGTCCCTTGACGAAAATACCTCCTCGCGGCCTGCTCAGATCGTCCAGGAATTCAGATGCCTGATCAAACAGCATTTCAAAAGGCTCAAAAGACCAGCGGCCTATGCGGAGTTGCTGCACCTTTCTGTAAGTCATTTAAATGATACGGTAAAAGCCTTCACGGGTTATTCAGCTACCAATCTTTTACAGCAGGAGCTGATGGGCGATGCGCAGAAAGAATTAAGGTACACATCAAGATCGATCAAGGAGATTGCCTTTGGCATGGGTTATAGCGATTATAAATACTTTATCCGGCTGTTTACCAAAGTTACCGGACAATCCCCAACAGCTTTCCGAAAAAATACAAAGTCTGTCCTCAGAGATAGAAACACAGCTTTGGTATCCAAAGCCTATTAGGTTAAACTGAATATTAGCGATGAAAGACAAAAAGATTTTACTTACTGGCGCCAGTATTGCAGGGCCGACACTGGCTTATTGGTTACACCGATATGGCTTTTGTGTGACGATTGTTGAACGGGCTGCTGAGCTTAGGTTAGGAGGACAAAATATTGATGTGAAAGGGCCTGCACAGCAAATCGCCCGTAAAATGGGTATTGAAGAATCCATTCGTGCTAAAAATACCACAGAAACTGGATTACGCTTTGTTACTGTTACTAATAAAACAGTCGCGGAATTTCCAAAAGAAAACGCTTTAAGCATGACCCAGGAGCTGGAGATTCTTCGCGGTGATTTGGTGCAGATTCTCTACGACAATACCAAAGACGATGTTCAATACCGTTTCGATGAGCATATCGTTCAGCTGACTCAGACCGAAGACGGTGTTCAGGTAACATTCTCCAGCGGGAAGACAGAATCATTTGATTTGGTCATAGCGGCTGAGGGGATTGGTTCCAATACAAGGAAACTGGCATTCAGTGATCAGCCCGAATTTAAATATTTAGGATTGTATACCGCTTACCTGACCATCGCCAAAGCACCGACGGACAGTAGCTGGGCGCGGTGGTGTAATGCCCAGAACGGGATTGTTTTTTTGATTCGTCCTGATAACTATGGCGCAACAAGGGCCTCTATAACATTTACGGCTAAGCACGATGACTATCAGGCGTTATCGCTTGCTGAGCAAAAAACAGCGCTGATCGCCCGTATTGAAGGTAGCGGTTGGGAGTCGGAACGTATAATCAAGGAAATCGAAAAGTCCAACGATTTATATTTTGACAGGATCAGTCAGGTTAGAGCACTCCGGTGGAGCGAAGGCAGAATCGCCTTGGTGGGTGATGCAGCGTACTGCGCAACACCCATCGCTGGTAAAGGAACTGATCTGGCCATGGCAGGTGCTTATATATTGGCAGGAGAACTATCCAATGCCAAAACCTACCAGGAAGCATTTGATGCGTATGAAAGTAAAATGCGGCCCTACGTTGAAAAATGTCAAAAACTACCGCTGGGAATACCTGGGTTGGTATACCCGCAATCAAAATTTGGCGTGCGCATTTTGAATGGGCTCATAACTTTGGTTGGCAGCAAAGTGGCAAGCTTACTGATGACATTTTTAAGCAGTGGAAAAAAAGTGCAAAAGCAAGAGATCATCCTTCCAGGTTATGAGCAGTAGTTCAGCAAGAAAACTAGTATCGGGTATTTGAATATCGCTAAATCTGCAATCAAAGTGTGCCGCGATTATGAATTTGCAATCAGGTCTGAAATTGGGCCCTATAGGCAGTCCGTATCGTATTGGTGCCAGTCCATAAGTTCTGGGAAGAGGTTTCCAGTTTGAAACTAGGAAAGGATCTAATTGTCTAAATTGCAGATATTTGTATGCGTCCGATAAACCCATATTTTAACAGATCCGCATAGTTCGTAATCTTGTTTCATGAAAAATGAGACAGAAAAAATGCGTGAGTTATACGATCAGTGGCAGACGCAAGGCATAAGCAAACAGGCTTTTTGCAATCAAAATGGTATGGGATACCATAAGTTCAATTACTGGGTTAAAAAATTCCGCCGCAAGAATGTCGCTCCCGTCGAACTAACCCGTGGGTTCAGCCAGATACCAGTTCAACAACCAGATGTAATTGAGCAAAACCAACAAGCTCTGGCAGCAATTACTTTTCCATCAGGAGCGCGTATAGAGCTGTTCGGATCTCTTGACGCTTCTTTTATCAGGAAGCTCATTCTTTAATATGCTGGCTTTATCTCACAGCTGTCGGTACTTTTTGTACCGGAGTCCGACAGATATGCGTTTTGGCATCTATAGCCTGGCTGGCCTGGTCCAGAATGAACTGGGCTTTGATCCGTCAAGTGGTGATGTTTTCGTTTTTCTGGGCAAACGACTTAATCAGATCCGACTCTTACAATGGGATCGGGATGGTTTTGCCATGTATGTCAAAAAACTGGAACAAGGTACTTTTGAATGGCCACAAGGTGAAGATATATCCATCACCAGCCAGCAGTTAACACTTCTTCTGCAAGGTGTAATGCTGGATTCGGTTCGCCTCAGAAAACGATATCAACAAGTGAATTAGGTCAAAAATCAGGTATAAAAAGCCACAAAAAAGTGCCTCATAAGGTTGTATAGCTAGTTTTTATGCCTTATCTTCGGGTAATGGAAGATACAGCGACGGACTATAAATTACTCTATGAGCAGGCACTTGCCGCGCATAAAAAGTCGCTGGAATTAATATCCGAAAAGGATCAGCAGATCCAGGAGCTGAACTTTGAACTTGATAAATACAAGCGGTACATATTCGGAAAAAAGAATGAGAAACTGGCCGGCGTCCACACGGACGTAAACCAGATCGACCTCTTTGAACTGGGTACCGACCAACATCAGCAGGAAGAGCTTTCCGAGCAGGCAGTTGAAGTTGTAAAGGAAAAAGCGCCAGCTAAAAAACGTAAAAAAGGAGCAGGCCGAATGGTGCTTCCGGAAAACCTACGCCGTGAAATTATTATCATTGAACCCACAGAAGATGTTACCGGCTGCACTATCATCGGAGAAGAAGTCACAGAGGTTTTGGATCTGATTCCTGCTGAGTTCTATGTAAAGCGATATATCCGTTACAAATATGCCCGTGCTAATGGTGAGGGCATTATAACCGCATCACTTCCGGATCGTGTGATCGAAAAGGGTATCCCTTCCGAAGCGGTCATCGCCCAAATGGTTGTAGACAAATATGTATTTGGCCTTCCACTTCACCGCCAGATTGACAAGTACAGGCGGTTAGGGGTAAATGTTCCTGCTTCCACCGCTTCTGACTGGATCATGAAGGGATGGCTGCATTTAGCTCCATTATGGGAGCTATTAAAACTCCTGGTTCTCAACCAGAAATATTTGCAGGCCGACGAAACACCATTGAAGGTACTTGACAGAGATCATAAAAATGGTATCCATCAAGGCTATATTTGGATATATAATGCCCCTTGTGATAAACTGACGCTGTTTGATTACCAGAAAGGCCGAGACCAAAGCGGTCCTAAACAGATGCTGGAAGGATATGCCGGTATATTGCAAGTGGACGGTTATTCAGTGTACGAAAAGCTTTTTGGTAATGATCCGGATATTCTTTTGGTCTACTGTATGGCTCATGCCCGCCGCAAATTCGTAGACGCCCTTAAATACGATAAAGAAAGATCGACTTATGTGCTTGAACGCATGCAGGTACTCTACGCTCTCGAGCAGCAAATGCGGGAAGAAAAATTGGATTGGGAAGAGAAAACAAAGTTGAGACAGGAAAAGTCGGTTCCGGTTCTTTTGGAATTAAAGGAGTGGATGACACACCAGCTTCCGCTAGTTATTCCAAAAAGTCCCCTAGGTCAGGCTATTGCTTACAGCTTATCACGTTGGGAGGGACTGAGTGCTTACGCACTTCACGGGCAAATTGAGATTGATAATAACTTAGCGGAAAATGCCATCAGGCCAATAGCAATTGGACGAAAGGCGTTTTTGTTCGCTGGTTCCCACCAGGCAGCTGAAATGACAGCAGCTATGTATTCCTTTATGGCAACATGCAAAAAGAATGGTGTTGATGAGCAACGCTGGCTGACAAATGTGTTTGAAAGAATACAATCCCATAAACATAAAGATCTTTATCAACTGCTACCAAACAACTGGGAGAAGTTCAGAAATCTCGAAAATTAACCCAGAATTACGTTTACCAAATTAGCAACACGGGTTTTGTCGGAGCGATACAGATATTTGAAGTAAGGACTTTTTTTGTTTAATAGCCTTTTGACCTGCCCCGGCAAGAGAGACAGCTTAAAGCTTAAGATTTTTGGTAAATACAGACCAAAAACGTAGTTTATTATTATAAAAAAATCCGCTCTGAATCCGCAGAAGTTGGCGATGCACATTCGGAAGTTCATAGACGAATACCTTTCCGTAAATTGGTCTTTATCCGGCAGGATGCAAGAGGAAAAATTGAACACTTTCGGTGAGATTGCAACCACTTCAGACCGCACAGTGCGTTGAACGATTTACCGCACCCCGAGGACGGTACCAAAAAATCGGGGTGGACCTTAGCTCTGGTGTTTACTCACCTTTCCAACCATCCGATTTTTGAGGTCACTTACAAGGAAAGCCTGCTTTCTCATACGCCTTAACCAGATTCGTCTCTGTAACAAGAAAGAATAGGGGAATTCTCATCGGTGTGCTAGCACAACGATGAGAATTCCCCTATTCGTCAACCAACTGCTTAACCTGTGTTTGCTAAGTTAGTATAATCAGGGCGAAGCACCAATAACCTTATTTGAAGATGTCGTATACATGAACTTATCAACTATCCTTAATTCACGACACCAATTGTTCAATCTTATCAAGGGTGCGCTGATAACTAGCCTTTTCGGCTGCACTAACAAAACCTTGCTTTTTAGCCAAATCAATAACCGAAGCTTTTACTTTTTGCAATTCGGCATACATCTGACTGGCAATCTTTTGCGTTATTTTTTTGGATTCGACCGCTTTTTTCAGACTTCTCTGTAGCGTTGTTACTTTAATTCTAACGGCTTGCTGATCGGCTTGATTAATAGCCAAACTGGCATGCTCGGCATGTACCTCGAGGCCAGTTCCTTTAACTAGTCGGATAAGCGCATCAGAGGGTGTTAAGTTTCCTTCTAACTTACTACCCTTAAAAGAATGTACAAGCTTTGTATCATAAATAATTTTACAATCAATTTGACTTGAAAGTATAATTAGAGCTTTATCTAGCCGATTGGCCATTATATAAATCTTGGTAGGCTCTTGTAGACAAGACATTTGTGCATCTGCATTGATACTTAGTATTGTCAGTGAAATGATTGTGACAATAGATTTGATTTGGTTTTTATTCATTGTTAGCATTTTACCAGAATAAGTAGAATTTTATTAAATTGTTTCACTGTGTATATATCGGGCACCGCACATTTAAAATTGTAGTAGTTCGTAGTTATTTTTAATAATAATAAAAAGCGGTTGTTTGCGGCCCTGGAACTGAGGTGGATAGCGTTTGGCAAGACTTTTTTGTCACAGCAAAATCATTGAGAAAACTCGTTTGGGTCGGATTGCTGTCCTCAAAAGCCTAGTGTTCCATACCATCTAGGTTGAGTACCTTTTGCCTTTGCGATACCTGCTGTGAAGAAGCTGGTCAGACAATAACAGACAACAACTAGCGAAAAATTAGCATACTTTACGCTCTCCTGGAAGATTACTCGGTAGATCGTCATCGGCAAACCCATCTTGCTAAGCGGATTCCTTCTTAACTTGGCAGATCGGTTCTGACTTTGAGCAGCTTGAAACCAAAAACAGCCAAACGGCTGAAAGGAATGCCCCTAAGTAGACTGGCAGCCCTTCCTTTAAGGAGATTAACTTCCCGCATACGTCCTTGAAAGCAGTATTCCGCCCTCATGTGCGGCGGAGAGCCCATATGATCGTAGATTCATTGGCAAAGACATGTTTTATTTTCTGCAAGTATGCTTTTTCAATGAAGTTCCGCATCGCGGCGGATACGGTCTGCGATATTAACGGGTACTACGCCCTGTATCACATCCTTTAAAGGGAATTCTCGCCAAACTAACGGTCTTAAACCAGTATTCCTTCAAATTGTTAGCTATAGTCTCCAATTCTCTGAAGCTTTTTGGCTTCACAATAAAGCTCTTTGCACCCAGGTCGTATGATTTATCTATGTAATCAGCTTCAGCCGTAGTTGTCAGTACAACCACAGGAATTCTAGGAAACAAACTTGTCACCTGCAAGTGGCTTAATACTTCAAAACCATTCATTACGGGCATGTTCAGATCCAAAACAATAAGGTCAGGAATGTATGAGGAATTTTTGTCCAGTATTGATAAGGCCTGACGCCCGTCGCTGGCGAATTGAAGGTCACACTGCATGTCGCCGGTCTGAAAAGCTTCCTCAATTAGAAGCTGATCATCAAGATCGTCATCCACTACGAGCACTTTGAATTGGTTTGCCAAAATTTTATTTATTTTGTTGATGAAATGACAGCACAAATATACATTTTATATATATGGATAGTTCCAGGTGGGCTTTAGTTCAAGGGCAAGTTTTTTGAAAGATTTCCAATGCCCTTTCCATTCTAGAATGGATTGTATTATTCACTCTTCTAGCAAATAATGCTCTTGTCTTTTGGACACCTTCCAATACCGGCATGTTATTTATTTACACATAACAAGGCAATACTTATAAATATGATGCCCTGCCACAATCTTTGTCTGCAAATGCTTGTGAACCATTTATTCATCGTTGGGGAACTGTGATCAGGCTTAATCGTCCATTCGGGTCTTGAAAAACGTGCTTCTAAAAACTGGTGCATTCATATCGATATTGCGAGTAATTGCGATTAAGTACTGATGGATTCCGCTTTGGCTTGGAACGCCTCAGCCAAAAGGTCGGAGGAATTTTTCTATTGTTTATCATCAAATCTTGAAAATTGATACTTACTGCGACGAACTAAACCCGCTTCACAATTTACAGCCGTGTTTATAGCTCAAGAGTAGCTGTGCATCTAATGGAAGTGAATGGAAATTTGGAATTGGTAAAATCTGATACGCTGAATTTTAAATTTACATCATCCTAAGCGGAGAATTTATGCCCCTGGCATTAGCGGCAAATATTCCGAAAATATCGAGCACTGACCTGGCTGGTTAACCATGTGGCTTATCTCGCAGTTCATAGGTGTCCCACTATGCAGTGGCTTTGTGTTGCACGCAGTGAAAAATGCCTCTGGCCATATCCAGAACAAATGCGATGCATCCGTCGCTTAGGTAATCAAATAAGGGTTCGGAATCAAAAATACCCTTGAACATTTGACCGGATAGAAGCCAGATTTGAGAGTCGTGACCAATGGATTATGAACAGGGCTTTTCTCGATTGCTGATACCTGTCATGAGAAACAAAGCTTCTCATGACTAGCTACAAATTTAAGATTGTACTCATTGTATGTCGACCCTGGGGTGGACATACTTTCGACTGTTCACTATTGCTGGGAGGAGAAAACTACGCAGTTGCAATGATGAGAGACCATGGAAAACATATCTAGTAAAACGAACCTACCAAAGGTGCGCCGGTTTTACCGTGGTGAGAACGTGGCGGATTTTTGAATCCTGCTACTGAAACAAATAAAAAAGCACTATGTAAAACGGACCAATATTATAGGTCGGCGGGGACGCTGATGCCAGGTTCCTAACTGAACAGGCACTGGGTGAGATCGGATGCACCAGCGAAATTATCAATTTTGAAAATGGCTATCAGCTGGTCGAATAGTTAAAGGCTACATAAACGCACTTCTTTTGCTTCTATGGGACCTGCATATCCCTCAGATCAGGGTCTGCAACTGAGGAAACTGATCAATTTGAATGAAAGCTTAAGAAAAGCTCCATCCCATTCATTTTTCTTTCAGACCCGGTCAATTGCTGTAATGCCGATATGGGCTATATGTCACAGGTCCCGGGTTTTTATCCCTTGATTTCTACGAAAAGGCGTCTGGTAGCATTGTAAGATCTAGCATGCAGATTCGTCATAAATAACGGTTTAGATCTGGGAGAAACAATCCAGAAATATTTTTAAAGTAAAAGTATTCTGTTTTTTTTAAATGGAATGATTTTGTTAGGACGCGGTGTAACTATTTCCAGATCTGATTAAATTCCAAGCACCAGCATAATGCCTATGGCCACTATAACATGGATCCCAGTAAAGACTTTTTGATTATACGACCAGAAAGCCGGGTCTACGATTTCATCATACGAAAAGAATGGCATGATCATCCACTGGGGGGCTGGACAGCTGGCCAAAATCACTGATACACACAATTGACTGCGTTCTTGCCAGTCCTAACCCGATGCTTGCGCTTTGGGGAGAAGACCACTTATGGCAATTTTATAACGATTCCTATCATGAGATTTTTGGCTCTGGCAGCTCTGCTCCGTTTGCAGTGGGCGAAAGCGCTCACCTAAAACAGCATTGTAAATGGACTGATATCGATCAGGTTGCTCCCAAGATATTTGCTAAAAACGTTCATTGTCAGCAGTTGGTTCGCCCTGTGGGTAACGGTTTGGATTCTGGCAGAGAGGATTGTTTTCATTTTAATTTCTGCCCGGTCTGGGATATGGATGGCAGTGTTGCGGGCATACTTGCGTGTGGAAATATTTCCAAGCCTGATACTACTTCCAGACCGTTCAAAATAGCTGACCACTGCAAAAGGCATATGGCGATGGCTATTCTCAGCGGAAAAGAGTTGACCCTGGATTTTGTCAGTCAGAAAATGATGCAGTACTGGGGAATTAACCAGGGAGCGACAGGCCGGCCGGTACATGAAGCGGTTCCGGCTATACTGTCCTCAGATTATTACGAGCGGCTGATTAATATTTTCAGGGATAAAGAACCGGTACGTGCTGCTCACCAGGTTATAACATTTAATAGAGACGGCGAGCGGATCAAAAAGTATGTGGACTTTTGTTTTGATCCCTGCCTGGACGATCATGGAGCGGTGAGCGATGTGATTGTGACCGCAACGGATATCAGCCATAAGGTCGCCGCCCAACGAAAAATTCTTCGCGGTGAAAGAGAGACCTTTGATTTTACCCAGCGGCTCGAAGTAGCCCTGGATGCTGGTAAACTGGGCTGCTTTGAGCTCTTTATATCAACGGGCGAATTGATCTGTAATGAGCAGTGTAAGGCAAATTTCGGCTTTGAGGCTTCGAAGGAGCTTACTTTTGACGGACTGGTCAATTCGATCGTACCTGAAGACCGGCAAGCTATGGAGCAGGCGGTGTCGAACGCCATCCATACCCGGACCGATTACCATGCCCAGTACAGGGTTTTATGGCCGGATCAGACCATCCACTGGATTGCAGCTTCGGGCAGAGCGCTGTATTCCAATGAAGGAAAGCCCTTGAAAATGGTAGGGGTTACCCGCGAGATCACACACGAGAAAACCATGCAGCAGCAACTAGAAGACCTGGTCAGCCAGCGCACCCGTGAACTGATGGCTGCGAATCAGAAACTACAGATTGCAAATCATAAGGTTTCCGAAAATGTCAAAGAGCTCAGCAGGTCCAATGCCAACCTGGAAGGCTTTGCCTACACGGCTTCTCATGATTTGCAGGAACCCTTGCGCAAAATACAGGCTTTCGGATCGTTGCTTAGAAAAAAGTTGCTGGCGGCCGGACTAGATGGCGAGACGATCGACCTGACCGAACGCATGCAGGCTGCGGGCCAGCGGATGTCTGTGTTGATTACTGGTTTGCTTGATTTATCCCGCTTATCAGTGCAGCATAAGATGCAGCAGGTTAATCTGAATGAGGCAGTACAGCTGGCAATGGACGCATTGGAGTTAAAGATTTCAGAAACATCGGCGGTTATCCAGGTTGACAATTTAAACATGGTTCATGGGGACCTTTCCCAGCTTACCCAGCTGTTTCAAAATCTGATTGGTAATTCGCTTCGCTTTATTTCCCCTTATAGAAATCCGGTGATCCGTATTAGCTGCAGCCCGGTACTGGCCTCTGAGATTCCAGCCCGCATGCATCCGCACCGCGTTGCTGACTTTTATCATCAGATTGTGGTTTCAGACAATGGTATCGGTTTCGATCCACAGTATGCAGAGAAAATCTTTGAGGTTTTTCAAAGGCTTCATGGCCGAAATACTTTCGAGGGAACCGGGATTGGACTTTCGATTTGCAAGCAGGTTGTAGACAACCATAACGGGATCATCTATGCTAGCGGAGAAATTGGTATTGGGGCAAAGTTTATCATACTACTTCCAATGGCTGGGACAAATCAATAAACGATAACATAAATAAAGCGTCGGACAAAGATTTCCGGGTGCTTTTAAGTGTAGTGACGGAGTTCAATTTAGTAAGGCAGACAGTATCATAGCTTATGTGCAGGGGGTACCTTTGAAGCTGCCTGTGGATGTGATTGTTTAACGCTGCCTTATTGCGAACTGGACCAGGATTTAGACTACTTTCGTCAAAAATAACTTAACAACAGACGCCGGCAGATGGATAATTTGCATAAAAAAGACAAAGAAGAAACAAAAAAGAAACTGGTTCAGGCAACGGGTGAGATTTTTATGACCAAAGGTTATTTCGGGCTGAAAGCGTCCAAAATTGCCTATGTGGCAGGCGTCAGTAAGACACTGATATACCGGTATTTTGGAAATGTAGAAGAACTTTTCAAGGTCTACCTGTCTCAGAAGGATTTTTGGATTTCAATGGAAGCACACCTGTTAGCGCTGATGGAGGCCGGCAAAGAAGACTGCGGCGAGGGGTTTGCCAAGAGAGCTTTGCATGATCAGATTGAATATCTTTTTCAGAACAAAGAAATGCAGCAGATTCTGCGTTGGCAGATATCGGAGCCAAACAGTATTGCACGAGGCCTTGCCGATTCAAGAGAAAGACTGGGTGAGGAGTTGCTCGGGATTACAGAACCGCATTTTAAGGATAGTGATGTTAATTTTCGGGCGGTATTGGCAGTAGTTTTGCCAGGAATTTATTATTTAGTTCTTAATGCGAAGGCAAACGGAAGTACTTTCTGCGGTGTGGATATAAATAAAAAAGAAGATATGAAACTGATTCAAAAAGCAGTAAGCCAACTCGTCGAATGGTCTTATGAGAAAGCCCGCCGTTGACTGACCATGTAAGCATTTCAAACGATTCCCGTACCGTCGAAACATTTGTTTCAACGGTATTTTTCATTTTAGCACGATATGCTAAACGGCTCGGCTGGGTCTTTTTTAGTCCCAAAGCTTGCTTGTTGAATGAAATTTTTTCGGAAAAATAATAAACTTTAACATGTTACTATTTTTTAAAAAAAGGAAACATAGATTTCGAAAAAATTACAGAAAGTAACAGAGATAGCTTATCAACCAAAACACGATTCTTACAAGCTGAGCTAATCGCAAGGAAGATTCAGATAACAGCGCTAGCCGTGTTGTGTCCTCAAAAAGCAATACTGCTTTTTTGCCGAGTCTGTACTGCTTAGTCGCTTCCGGGACACAAGGAAATCAATACGTTTAATCAAGCAGTAATAACGCCAAAGGCAACGATTCATTTTCGCTGCCCAGTTTCTTATACCTCAAAAAATAAATGTTATGAAAAAAACTTCTATTAATTTGGTGATTGCAGTATGCACCGTCTTGTGTAGCTACCTGTTTTTTTATTTTTCCCAAAAAGCATCTCAAAATGAGGTGGTGATTATCGATAAGTCGCTTGAAAACTTTCAGGAACTGATAAATAAATCTAAAAAGGATGCATTGGTGATTCTTGTTGAAAACTCAGATGACGGATTTGCTTTACTTGAAGCTAAAATATCTTCCTTAAAGGACATAGAGCGAATGCACATTTTGACCCACGGCACAAGTGGCAACTTCACGCTGGGCGGGCAGCAGCTGGAAGAGCGCAACGTGGACAGATTCAGTTCTTTTTGGAAAGCCGTGTCGCAAAGTTTTGCGTCTGGAAAATCCGAGTTGTTCATATACAGCTGCCAACTAGCAGCCGACGTGCCTGGTAAAAGCTTTGTTGACAGGCTTCATAGCCTGCTCGATGTGGCTGTGGCCAGCTCTGTGGATAATACAGGGCTGAAAGTAAGAGGAGGAAATTGGGATCTGGAATATATAGCTGGGAACATTAAGAAGGATCATGTGTTGAAATATCTGGATTTTCCCGGTCTGTTAATCCCACAGTTTACGCAATTTACCGGGTCAGCCAGTCCTTTCAACGCCGTCAAAATTGGAACGGATAATCAGTTTATTTACGGAGACTTCGACTCGGACGGAGATATTGATATCCATTCTTATGATGGATCATCGCCATTAAATGATTTCTGGCGAAACAATGGAAGCGGATCCTTTGAGAAGGTGACAGGCACAGCAAGTCCGTTTGCAAATGTTGAGGAAAATGCGGTTTTCTACTCGGCCGACAAGGCGTTCGTAGCAGATTGGGATAACGATGGTGATGACGATATTTACGTAACGATGCGCAGCAGCAGTAAGAATGAGAAAAACTTTTTTTACCGCAACGACAGTGGTAAATACATCTTGCTGAGCGGTGCAGCCAGTCCGTTTGCGAACATCACTGTGAGTGGATACATCCATCTGATCTATGGTGATTTCGATAATGACGGAGATATCGATCTGCACAGCTATCCCGGCAATCAGCTTGACAGTGAATTCTGGCGAAACAATGGCACTGGCGTGTTTACCAAGGTTACCGGTGGGCAAAACCCTTTTAATAACCTTCCGGGTAAGGCAGCATTTTCGAGTGCAGAATATACCTATGTCAAAGATTGGGACAATGACGGAGATGTGGATATCCTAACTACCCAACGCGGGAATGTATCGGTCAAGGATTACTACCGTAACGAGAACGGGGTGTACGCTCTGCAAACCGGTAGTGCCAATCCTTTCAACAGTATGACGATTGCAACCAACAACCAGATCCTCTCCGGGGATTTTGATTCTGACGGTGATATAGATGTGCACACTTCCAATGGGTCTAACACGCTGATTTTCTGGCGCAATAACGGGAGTGGCACCTTCACCCAGGTGACTGGCGCAGATAATCCGTTCAATTCCCAGCCTAATGGGGGGGTGTTCGACTCTAATGCCAAATACGCCTTTGTAGCTGACTGGGACAATGACAAAGATGAGGATGTTTTTACAACCAGATACAACGCTACGAAACAAAACTACTTTTTCCGTCAAAATGACGCGCCGCCTCTGATCACTGCTACCAGCCCGTCAAACCTTGGTACCGGCGTTTCGGTGAGCGGCAATATCTCGCTCACATTCAGCCGTCCGGTAAGTGGTGTGGCAGGCAAGAATATTCGTATCCACCGCTATGATAACAATAGCATTTTTACCACAATTGCAACTAACAGTGCGCAGCTAACCGGCGCGGGCACAGCTACGATCACCATTGATCCATCCTCTGACCTTGCAGGCGCAACAGGCTATTACCTGACTATTGACAAAGGTGCATTCACAGACTCGGATGGGCGAATATTTGCCGGTGTGAACAGCAGCGCGACCCTGCGTTTTACTACGGGCATAGCATCAACGATTGCTGCTGTAACAACGGCCCCCGTCACGGACTTCTCTCAAACCAATGCCCAGCTTGGCGGCAGCGTAACCAGCGACGGCAACGCGCCAGTAAGTGACCGGGGAATTGTCTGGAGTACCTCTCCATCTCCAACCATCTCGTCTGGCAAAGTACAAATCGGATCAGGGGCAGGTAGCTTTACTAAGTCGGTTACTGAACTCCCGAAAGGCACGCATATTTATGTCAGGGCATATGCAATCAATTCTGTGGGCACAGCCTACGGTAGCGAGGTTGATTTCTATACCAAAACCACCGTGAGCAGTATTGTAAGACAAAACGCATCGCCAACAAATGCCAGCCAGATTGCTTACAATGTTACATTTGCAAACAGTGTGGTCAACCTTGATGGTGCCGATTTCACACTCACCACATCTGGTGTAACCGGGGCAGCAGTGTCTGGTGTTTCGGGAAGTGGTAATAGCTATGTAGTGACGGTCAATACAGGATCCGGAAACGGCACGGTTCGGTTGGATTTTACAGGGACAAGCTCAACGCAGCCTATGACTGATGATTCATATACTTCGGCCGCACCTTATCTGATTTACAAAACTTCTGGCCCCTCTGATTATTACAGAACAAAAATAAGCAGCGCCAGTTGGAATCAGCAAGCCAGCTGGGAGTCTTCGCAAGATAATGGTTTCTGGATTCAGGCAACTAGTTTTCCTGATGCTTCCAGCGCAGTAGTAACCGTCTTGGACGGTCAAAGCATCATCCTTCCTGCTGGATTCAATGCCGTTACCGGTAGTTTGGCGAACGCAGGAAGCATCACTTTGAATTCAAATACAATATCGGCGAACGGCACATTCTCCAATGCCGGAATTTTAAAAGGCAATGGTACGTTTGTTAACAGTAATTTCACCAATTCCGGCATAATTGCCCCGGGTAACTCTGCAGGCATGGTTTCATTCACGGGTAATCTGGTTAACAACGGTGTGGTAAATATCGAAATTGGCGCAGCAACAGCGGTTACCGGATATGATCAGGTTCGTGTAACCGGCAACATCACCTTATCAGGAACGCTTAATGTTACCCTGATCAATGGCTATCAACCCGGATTAGGGGATGAGTTTTTAATTATCGATGCAGCGGCCAGTACCGGCTCGTTTTCAACGGTAAATCTTCCTAATATAGCGCCCAGAATCTGGCAGACTACTTATGAGAATTCCAATGGAACTGTATTATTGAAAGTAGTCAATGACCCGCTGCCTGTTACATTGATTAACTTTGCCGCCGTGAAGAAAGAGGCTGCTTCACAGCTATCTTGGATAACCTCCCAGGAGGCTAACAGTAGCCACTTTGAAATAGAAAGAAGTACAAACGGACGTCATTGGAAAATGATCGGATCTGTTAATGCAGTGACAAACAGCTCCTTTAAAACAGCGTATCAATACCTTGACCTGTCTCCTGATGCAGGAGAAAATCTTTACCGGCTCAAAATGATAGATAGGGACGGAACATTCGCATTTAGTAATATAAGTGCAGTTATTTTTGATCAAGAGCTCTTAAAGATAAGCATCTATCCGAACCCTGTATCCGATAGGCTACTGCTTAGTCTGAAAAGCACGGGTGAGATCAGCGAGTTAGTTATCTATAACTCCTTTGGTATAGCCGTTAGAAGTTTAGGTAGCTACTCCGCAAATGGAATTTCTGTTAGTGGTCTGCCGAAAGGTGTATACGTCTTAACAATAAAAATGGTAGACGGCCGGTCAGTACAAAACAAATTTATTAAGTTTTAGGCTTTAGTTTAAAGGTGGAACTTGAAAAGAAAACTCTTTTTTATCGTGTACCTAGTTTAGATATAAGGAGAATATTAATCATAGCGCGCATCCAGGAGTATGATTCTTCGCTGGGCAGTCAAAATGAGTAGTTAAGTGGATGCGTCTTTGACAGTCGATGCTTTCACGATGGGAAAGCTGCGCACAACATCCTTCATGGAACATTGTGTATAGCAGTTTAGTGGCGAATGATACAGAATTCGGAACCCTTACTACTGCAATTCAGTTTGAACTGAGCATACTGTTTAGGACACAATTTACCAGGATATCACCTTGATAGCAGAAAGTTAACGACAAGACCAGGAGACGAAGACGGTGGTCCTTTTGATACGGAACTGGGACGATCAATAGGTCTCTGAATTCTGGGGTAAATTTAGCAATCTACCTACTTTACGATATTTTGGTGGTTAACCTTTCTGTTCATTAAGATTATGATTGTAATCATGTATATGGTAACAATTGCAAAAGGTATCGCAATAAATCGGTGCTGTGGAAATAAATACCAAAGTATTAGCACAATTATGGTTCTTGCAATGGCATGAAAAGCACCGACCCAATGGTCAATGATCCATGAGAGGGGTAGCCACATCAGTCCTGTTAAGATTCCTACGGTTAGTGGCAATGAGGAATAATCAACCAAGAAGAATGGGATGGCAATTGAATAAACCAAAATAGCCTGCCCTGCAGTAAAAAGAAAAAGTGTATCAAAAGTGTTTTTAGGCTTGGTTTTATCAAGGAAGTTTTCCCCGGTAAATTTGGATACAAACATTCCCAGGTAAACAATACTTCCGGTTGCAATAAATAATACCCAGACTTTGGCTGTAACGGACAAAAAAATTCCTCCTATGCCCACTATAAACCATGCTATCAATCCGGCAATGGGTGTGGCCAGCAGTTTTGCTCTTTTAAACTCCTCCTTTTGGTGCTCAAGGGTTCTCATCTTCGGTTCGTTTTAAATAGCTTCGAATCTTATTGTATAGCCAAACCTGAAATTAAAATAATGGCACGGGAAGTTAAAAAAATCTTGAACATTCGGAATGTACCCCTTAACCTCATTTTTGCAATGACAAAATTATACTGCAAGTAAATGATAAAGTAGTTATGGACATGGTTAAGTCCTTAATTTTAGGTTTTTGTATTCCGTGTTGATGGTCGATCTAAGGTATTATGCTTGCCGAAGCATAATACATTTTTGGGCTTGCTACCTTTAAGCAGTTTCAATCAGCCCCTTTTGGACCCATAGCATTGTGATAGCCTGTCTTGTCTTTCAGTTTTTGTAAAAACGTATCCTTTTTACCGACTTTTGTATCCTAGAAGCAGGCCCGTTTATGCGGAAATTTGCCTTTGTATTAATATAGAAGAAAGCAATGGCAAAAACAATTTTTATTACAGGCGCATCCCGCGGATTGGGACGCATTTGGGCAGAAGCATTTTTAAGTGAAGGTGATCAGGTAATTGTAGCAGTAAGAAATACGGATTCATTGCAGACGCTGGTTGAACAGTATCCATCCCAGTTGCTGGTTTTGAAATTAGATGTAACGGATAAACAAGCCGGATTTGAAGCCATCAAAGCTGCGAGAGACTATTTTGGCAAGATCGATGTGCTGATAAACAATGCCGGATATGGGCACATTGGTGCAATTGAGGAGCTCAGTGAAAAGGAGATCAGAGCACAGTTTGAAACGAATGTTTTTGGATTATTATGGATCACTCAGGCAGTCATACCCATTATGCGTGAGCAAAAATCAGGTCATATTATTCAGGTTTCAAGCGCATTGGGGTTGGTAGCGTTTCCAACGCTCGGAATTTACAGCGCATCCAAATTTGCAGTCGAAGCCATCAGTGAAAGCCTTGCAAGTGAAGTAAGTGGCTTTGGGATAAAGGTGACGATTGTCGAGCCAAATGGTTATCTGACAGAATTCAACACTTCTTCCGGAGTACAAAGCGAGCCGATCAGTTCGTATGATGGGGTAAGAGCGGCGCTCCATGAAACAAACAATCTTGAAGATTGGGGTGTGCCGGAAGCCACTGCCGAAGCCATGCGCAAACTTGTTAATTCACAAAGTCCGCCTTTAAGATTAATATTGGGCAAGGCCGGTTTACAATGGATTAAACATACCTATGGCCAGCGCATGAAAACGTGGGAAGAATGGCAGGATGTTTCCATCGCCGCACATGGTAAATAAAATGTTAAATTGTAGCCCTTTAAATGGGGCTACTTAACTGATCTCAAAAATGAACCATTTCGAAAGTATCAGCGCATTCAACCTGGCTAGCGGGGCCGAACCGCCGGAGCATCCTTTGTTCAGTATTCTGTCTGCCAATAAAGATGAACATTGGGCCGGTGACTTTGAATTTACCGCAGATTTTTACATCATTGGTTTTAAAAAACTGGTTTCGGGAAGTGTGCTTTACGGAAAAACAAAATATGACCACGACCTTGGAACGATGTCATTCATCAAGCCGCGTCAAAAAGTAATCTTTCGGGATATACATTTAGAAGAAGCCTGCTTTCTTATTCTTGTCCACGAGGATTATCTGGCCGGTTCGGTGCTGCATGATGAGATAAAAAAATATCATTACTTCGATTATGATATTAATGAGGCGTTGCACTTGTCTCCAAGTGAACAGGAGACGATCTGGATGCTGATGAAAACCATCAATAAGGAGCTTCTCAGTAACACAGATGCATATAGTAAGACTATTATCCTAAGTCATTTCAATACGCTGCTCAAATATGCAGAGCGTTTTTACAAACGACAATTTATTAACCGGGCAGAACTTACCGGAGCAATTGCCACCCGGTTCAATGAAATGCTGTTAGCGTATTTTGAAGGAGAAGAAGCGCATAGGTCCGGCCTTCCAACCGTGAGCGCACTTGCCCAGAAGCTGAATTTATCACCAAGATATTTAAGTGACCTGCTCAGACAGGAAACAGGTAAGACGGCGTTGGAGCTAATTCATTTTTATTTAATATCAGAAGCCAAAAATCTGCTCAAAGGAACGGCGCTGAACATCAATGAAATTTCTTTCACGCTTGGTTTTGAGAATCCCAATTACTTCTCCCGTTTGTTTAAGCGGACCGTGGGGCTAGCGCCACATGTTTTCCGGGAGCAAAGCTTGAATTAGTTAATGCATTCATTCAAGACCTAAGAGAAACCGTTACCGGTTATTGAGGCAATCCCTTCAACGACCGCAAATAGATGCTGGTGAGATGGCGTAGTCCGGATGTACTTCCAAAAATTAACACACTGCTAGTATCTCAGAATCAAGGGGGAAGTCGATCCTGATGATTTACGGGATACACAGTTCGTATGTGATAACAGTTTAACGTTTCTGGTTTTGTAGCAATCAGTATTACAAACCTATTTAACAACTACCCGAACCCGGTCCAGGTTTTGAATGCGGGTATATGGCGTTTTTGCGTTTCCATGCCGTTGAGAGGCAATCCTGAGTGTTGGAAAATAGGTGCCGGGTTTTGAAAACATATGGGTAGCCTCAATAGTAACGCGGGAGCCACTTCTGTCGGACGGGACGATCTTACCTGAAACGGGAAAAGCATCAGATTTGTCAAAATTCCATCCAGGCTGCCTTTCAACCTCTTTAGATAAACCTTCGAAATTCCAGGCAGCGGCAACGAGCTTTCCTATATTTTCAGGGACTTCGACTTCCGCCGTAAAGGTGACAGACTGGCCGGCATTGATCTCAGCCCGCTTGCCTCCATTAGCCCTTAGCGTAACAACGGGCTGAATGCCTTTCCGTTCATTGGCGGTTTGCGGTACAATTACCTGACCTGCATCAATTTTATATTGGGTGGACGCGGCGGGAGCAATGTCTTTTTCTACCCAGGCACTCAGATCAAGCAATGCCTGCTGCAATACACCCAGATAACCCACCGTCCGTGTCGGATCATCTTCAATCGAAACATCTCCGTGAAGCGCGTGGTCGGTATACCAGAGCCTGAAATTTTCATTCAGTTTGTCACCGAGATTAGCTTGCACCCTGGAGCGGTACCAGTCTGCCTGCCATGGGAAGGCTTCGCGGTCCCAGAGCGACTCTAGTAGAATCATCTTACCTGTAAACTTGCCCGTGGGCAGCACGCCGGCAGCTCCGCGCGTGAACAGCGGTCCAAGAAGCACAGGCCGCTGCGGATAAAGCGGTTTGCCCTCTTTATCAAGAAACTGGTCATAGACATAGTACTGCTTACCAGGAACTTGATGACGATGGTAAGTCTGAACAGCCAGGAAATTGGAATTGTCAACCTGAACCCTGTCGCCAGGTTTTACCTGGGCCAGCACGGACGCATCGGCGGGCCCCAGTACCACTTTGTCTCCGGCGATCTTGGTAATCTGTAGAATTTTGCCAGCACCTGCACCACTCAATATCAACAAATCACCACCCAGGAAATCAATGCCAGGCAGCACATCTGTCAACTGAAAAGCAACCGGCATTGCTTTATTTACGCCACCAATGGCTTTCCAGGCTGCGTCCGCAGTTCCTCGCTCAGCAGGCGACATGGCCTGTGTCAATCCCAAACTTACGGCCTGATCAATCGTAATTCCTGCTTTGATCAGGCTGGGTTGCTGAATGCGGGCTTTGGCCAACGATGCGGGGGGATTGGCCCCCAAATACCCAGGCGTATTCCAAAAGTCTTTGTCAAAATAGCTTTGATCAGCCCTGACTACCCCTTGGTATAACACCAAAAAACCATGAACGCCCATTTTTTGATAACCAAACCAGGCTTTTGGGGGAAATCCCATTCTGGTTACTTCCAGAAGCGCATCTCTTTCTTCCTGATTCAATCCCGCGTACATATCTCCGCTTCCGCCTGGCTCTAAGGCATCAATAATTTGCGGAAACTTGTCTTTGAGTACGCGCATGGCGTGCATGCGTACGGTGAAAACATTAGGTATGGCCATAGGGGAACCCAATACATATGGCACTACACCATCCCAAACGCCATTCGTATTTTCAATGCTGCCCACTGTGCGGTACGCGCCACCGCTTCCTCCAAACGCATAACCATACGGCCTCTTGCCGCCGTAGATCTGCGTGGCTATTAGCCTGGAAAATTCCGCGGTAGCAGCGTTTACCCGGAAAGCACCCATGGTGGGATCGGCAGACTCGGGTTTGGCGAAGTCGACGCGTCCGCCACCATTTGTTTCAATGAAGTAGGACCCATGGGTAATAGCAAAACCTATTTTATCTTCCTCGCCACAGGCGCCCTGCGAGAGATTTTCATTATCGGGGAAGGGCGTAATGTATTGGAAAAAGCGTCCCTGATATTGCTCCTTTGGCGGGAAATATAGTGAAAAGCGTGCGCCTATGCCTTCAAAACCGCCATGCACATACCGGTGCCGAACTGGTTTTTCCCGCCACTCATCAACATCTACATAGGGCCTTGTAAACAAAGTGTCCCGAGTAGTGAATTTATGAGCGAGCTTGGTGCTCATGAGCAGCAAACTGGTTTGTGCATGGCTAATCATGCCGTGGGTAAGCAGCAGACACATCCACAGGTTACGAAAAGTGTTGACAGGCATCTTTGTATGTTAAGTGTTAACCGGTGATGATCAGGTTTTTTGCCGACTCAGATAATGGAAGGTTTTGGATGTGCTTTTCAAGCGCTTTTAGGCCTTGTGGTGTACACAGGCCCCGAATGTAGGAGCCTGTTGTTTGCAGTAAAAGATCCGTAGCAGATAATCCGAGCCTTGTAAATGCCTCGCTTGCCACTGATGCGCGGTGCAGCACAAACACGCTTCGCAAGGCAACTTCAGGAAGAATGTCGCTACGAAAGGCACCTTGCGCCATTGCCCGGGTTACGACAGACAAAAAATGCTTTTCGAACTTGGGACCAATGACTTTCTCAACCTTCCTTGCCAGGTCCGGATAATAATATTCCAGATCCTTATAAAACGATTGATTGATCTGATACTCCATTTCCACGGCGATCTGCCAGATTTCAAAAAAATGACAAGCCGCATTTTGCTCATTAGAAAGTTTTAGAAGCTTTTCATATTCGGTATTGTGATATAAATACAAAGCTTCTTCCAGCAGCTTTTCCTTATTCTGAAAGTATTTATAAATGGTTTTAGTAGAGATTCCTAACCAGTCAACCAGCTTCTGGTTGGACATTTCTCTAATACCATGTTTTAAAAACAGGGTCAGCGATTTTTGCAATATTTCTTCCTTCATGGCGTCAGCTTTATCCTAATGCAAATTCCTAACTTTTTTTTTAATGGTCACCTGATTATTTTAGCCTTTTAGCCGTTGCTTCAAAGTCGTGCACTGTACCCCTTAAGTTATTCTGATCAACTTTTGCCAGATTCAGATTCGTTTCACTTCCCTGTGAAGACTCAAAGTAGATCACCAATTTTTCAGCACTTTCTTCGACCCTTACTATTTTGCGGTGGCTGCTGGAAGGATCCGACTTTTCTAGGAGCTCTCCGGTCAGTTTTCCATCTTTCCGGATCAAATCGGTCAGAAAGGTAACATCACCTTTCGGGGAATTTAACACGGTAATTTCCCACTTTCCTTCAAAGAAATCCGAGGTCTGCGAAAAGCATATAATGCTGGAACTTAGTAATAAGAAAAAAATAACACTTGCAATTCTCATGATATGTTATGTTTAAAGTGGAAGATAATCCGAGTTTGGAAAGATTAACCGATGCGCATCTTTACGGAAATCATTATTGCAATAATAATTTCCATAAAGATGCAGGAAATTATTAAGACTAAAAAAGTTTCCATCAGAATGTTTTTTTAATTGATACATCAGAGGTGAAGACCAAGCTTAACGATGAAGCCATGAAGTATTGACTGCTTGGGTTAACCGGTACTTAAAAACTTAGAACGGAAATATCTTTCTGCCCAGACCTGGATTCCTGCCGATAATAGGTATGCACATGTTTGGGACGGATATAGTGTTATTGGCCTACAGACCAATAACACTATATCCATCGGTTATCCCATATCATCCGCAGCTTACCGAATATTTAAAGGCTACTGAAATGCGCCATTTTTTGGTTCTATGCGACCTGCATATCCCGCAGATTACGGGTCTGAAACTAAAGGAACTGATCAACTCGGACGAAAATCGTAAGAATTGCCCGATCCCGTTCATTTTTTTATTAGAGTCGGTTAATCCCAGCGATGTCGATGAAGCCTCTTTGTCAATGGTTCAGGGCTTTTACGTAAAGCCTTGAAGCTACGATGATTTATAAGGCCAATTAGCGGACATCTGCAATCACTGAGAAAGGGCAGTGCTGACAGGCCGTTCTCTTACCAGTAATGAAAGACACCCCAATGATAAAGGACCTTCAAACTTTAGAGCTGTATCGGCGTCGAGAGGGGGCCGGTTCGGAAGAATCAGTACAAAATGTCTAATCTTAGTTTAGAAATAACATGCATTCTTACAGCACCATACTACTGTTTTATCCTGATAAAGCGTGACAGTGTTGACTAAAAAATGTCTTTTTCAGTCAATGTAAGTTTCATTTAACCTTATCTCAAGCGATTTTCTTCACATGATTTAGATAAATGAAGGATTAAATATAGCTAAACATCGATGTTGCAACATTTCCCTCCACATATGCAACATCTCAATCGTCAAATTCATAAGGTACACATTTACTTTACGGCAATTATTACTGTATTTTTTAATGATAAAATTTGACCAAATTGAGTCAGGCGTGCTTGAATGATCAGCTATTCACAATCAACATTTAAATCTTTACTATATGCGTTTACTATTATTCTCATTTCTATTTCTGAGTGTTTCAACATGGCTGCAAGCCCAGCAGCTTTCCATTTCAGGGCAGGTCACGGATAGCGGACAGGCCTTGCCGGGGGTAAACGTTCTTTTGAAGGGATCTGCAATCGGGACTTCGACGGACAGTGATGGCAAGTATTTGATACAGGTTCCGTCAGGGGAGCAGATACTTGTTTTCAGTTATATAGGCTATTTAAGTAAAGAAGTGCCCGTTAACAGCCGGACGGTAGTCCATGTCGAAATGGTTACGGATTCCAGGGCGCTGAATGAAGTGGTGGTGGTGGGTTATGGTGAGCAAAACAGGAAATCACTTTCCACTGCGGTTAGCTCGGTTTCTTCAAAACAGTTAAGCAACATTTCCGTAGCTAATCCTGCGCAGGCGCTTGCAGCGCAGGTCTCCGGAGTGAACATCAGTCAGGCAGGAGGGCAACCTGGTGCAGCCCCTGTAATACGGATTCGCGGCGTGGGGTCTTTGGGTGCCGGAAACTCTCCCTTGTATGTGGTGGATGGTTATCCACTGGCCAGTGCTGATAATTTTAACCAGATAAATCCCGGTGACATTCAGTCCATCGAAGTTCTGAAAGATGCCGCTGCAGCCGCTATTTACGGTTCAAGGGGAGGGAATGGAGTAATTTTGGTTACGACCAAACGGGGTGCTCCAGGCAAAACCCGTATCATTTTTAACACGTACGCCGGTTTTCAGAATGTAGCCCGCAAAATCGCGGTAATGAACAATGAGCAGTTTATCGATTATTCCAAAGAGTCGGCTGTGAATGCAGGTCTGAAGTATTATGCTTTTTATGATGCTCCGCCCACTGATCTTCCTCAAACCGATTGGCAGGATGAGATTTACCGCAAAGCTTTTATGACCCAGCAGGAACTTTCTGCCTCGGGCGGCGGTGAAAAAATACGCTATCACTTATCTGCTTCTTATTTAAGACAGGATGGAATATTGAAATCCACCAGTTTTGAACGTTACACGCTGCGGGCTAATCTGGAAGCCCAGATTTCCAAACGTATTAAAGCCGGATTGGTACTGGCTCCTTCGCTGACCAATACGAGCTATCAGAACATTGCAGGAACCAATGATGCCGGCATTATCGCCGTAGGTACCGATCCGGTTTCAGCTGCTTTGGTGATGCCCTCACTTTTTCCCGTGAGATTACCCAATGGTGATTTTGCAAACACGAATAATTATCCGCTGACACAGGGTGCCAATTCCATTTCTCCTAATTTTCGCGGACCGACCGTACAGCTAAACCAGTATCAGGATCGCGGCAATAGTCCTCGGTTTTTAGGTAACGCTTATGTAGAATGGGAAATTATCGAAGGACTCAAAGCCAGAACAAGTTTTGGAACAGAATACAACACAGATACCCGTAATCAGTTTGTGCCAGCAACCATGCCATCCAATACGGCTCCAACGGCTAATTTGAGCAATCCACTAGCCAGTAATATAGCAGCGGCCAAACGGATGAACACCGGATCGAACTGGCTTTGGGAAAATACGCTCAACTACAACAGAGTGTTTGCCCAGAATCATTCTCTAAATTTTCTGGCAGGCTATACGACCCAGTCAGCGGTGAGCTCCGGAAATGTCATCACCGGTGTAAATGGCAGTTTTGTGAATGATCTCATCACCAACATCAGTGGCGCCGGAAATACAGTAAGTACCAATGCGTATTCGAAAAACAACCTGGTATCGCTGCTGGGGCGTGTCAATTACAGCTATAAGGACAAATATATGTTTTCAGCAGCTATTCGTAGAGACGGATCGTCGCGTTTCGGATCCCGCAACCGGTATGCAACTTTTCCTTCCGTTTCGGCTGCCTGGCGTTTGTCTGAGGAGAACTTTATGAAAAATATCGCATGGATCAGCGATCTAAAAATCAGGGGAAGTTATGGGTTAACGGGTAATAACAACATCGGAAATTATTCTTCACAAAGTTATGCGACCCAGGCCAATTATGTATTTGGTGCCGGATCAGGTGGAAGGGTTTTTGGTTATGCCGCGACCAACATCGGCAACCAGTCGCTGACGTGGGAAACCAACCAGCAATTTGATGCAGGTATGGAGTTTGGTGTCTGGAAAGACCGTCTGTATTTATCGGCAGACATTTATAAACGGCTGACGACAGGACTTCTGAACAACCGAAACGTGCCCGCCCTGGTAGGAACCGCCGGCAGTGTGCTTGAGAATATCGGAAAGATCGAAAACAAGGGTTTTGAACTATCGATTACATCCAGAAACGTCAGAGCGCAGAATCTGAGCTGGACAACAAATGGTAACATCTCTTTTAATGCTAATAAAGTTGTTTCACTGGTTAATGAAAAACCGGTTTATTACAGCGCGGGTGGTTTTACAAACTATGTGATCATAAAGCCGGGCCAGGCTTTGGGTGAATTTTACGGATACCGCCAGATTGGTGTTTTTAAAGATCAGTCGGAAGTAGATGCAGGTGCAGTATGGGCAAGTGGCGGTTCTAAGCCGGGCGATATTAAATATCAGGATATGAACCAGGATGGTAAAATTGATGCGTCCGATCTTACCTACCTGGGAAATCCGCTGCCAAAATTTACTTACGGACTGACCAACACATTATCCTACAAAGGTTTTGATCTGAATATGATCGTGCAGGGTTCTCAGGGAAATAAGGTCTGGGCACAGTGGCTTCGGACCGGCTATTTTTTTAACGGGAATGCCAATACAATTACTGATGTAGATAACCGCTGGAGATCGGCAGCAGATCCCGGCAATGGCTGGCAGCCGCGGGTGACCACTACACCTTCGGGAGGAGCAAACAACCCTTCAAGCCGTTACGTATACGATGCTTCGTTTCTGCGTATCCGTACGCTTTCTATAGGTTATACCCTTTCGTCTTCGCTTACCAAACGCTGGAACATCGAGCAGGCTAGAGTTTATGTGAGCGGACAAAACCTTTACACGTTTACCAAATACATCGGTTATAACCCGGAAGCGAATGACAACGGGAATACGACAAGTCCGACCTATGGGTATGACTCGGCTTCTTACCCATTGGCACGTACTATTACCGTAGGCATCAATCTGGCTTTTTAAATAAATATTGACAACTATTTATGAAAAATTTCATTCTCTTTCTTATCATATTAACAAGTGCCCTGTCTGCTTGTCAGGACAGTTTCCTTGAACTGACCGATCCTACTAAAATTCCAACAGACAAATTGTTCACTTCGGCATCGAATGTAACGGCTGCTGTGAACGGGGTGTACAGCCAGCTTGCTCCGGTTTATAACAACAGCTATTTCGTGTTTGGTGAAATGGCATCCGACAATGCTTATGAACCGGTATCTGCTAATGCACGCTATTTCTTCACCATTTTTGGTGTAGAAGAGAACAATCCCAATCTACAAACGATGTGGACGGATTCGTACCGGTGCATCAGCCGTGCCAATATCGTACTGGAAAAAGCCGGTCAGGTAGCGATGGATACAACGCTAAGAAGCCGTTATCTGGCTGAAATGAAATTTATCCGTGCGCTTAACTATTTTAATCTGGTACGTATCTGGGGAGCGGTGCCCTTGGTAACCCAAAATTTAAGTGACGATTACCAGCAGGCTTATGAATTTGGCCGTTCTTCGGTTGATCAGGTGTATACGCAAATTGAAAAAGATCTGACCGAAGCTGCGCAGACACTACCTGTCAGCTATCCTGCGGCAGATCTCGGTCGTGCTACCCGGACAGCTGCAAAAGGACTGCTGGGCAAGGTCTATATCACCCAGCGAAGATACCAGCTGGCTGCTGAGACACTTGGTGAGCTAATCGAGGGAACACCCACGGCGGGCAATCTGGCAAAAGTGCATGCACTGGTAAGTACTTCTTTTGAAGATGTTTTTTCCAACAGCAATGAAATGAATAAGGAAATCCTTTTCTCCGTCCGGTATATTTCAGGCGGTCTTGGTCTTGGAAGCGGTTTTGCCAGCAATTTTCTTCCTACCTATTCCGGGACGGATATTATCAAAGCAGGGCTTTCGGGCGGTCCGCTGGTTCGTCAAGATTTGGTCAATGCATTCGCTGAGGGCGACCGGCGCAAAGCTGTTTCTGTTGGATATTATACAAAAGGAAACAGCGCATCAACCTCGGATTATTACACCCGCAAATACATTGTCAACGGCGCTCCTTTTGCCAGAAATGATGGTGATAATGACTGGATTGTGTTACGTTATGCAGATGTTTTATTGCTATATGCAGAAGCACTGAATGAAACAGGTAAGAGTACAGAGGCATTGCCTTACGTCAACATCGTCAGAGCACGTGCCGGCCTGACTGCTTTAACTAGTCAGAATCAATCCGAACTGCGTCTGGCGATTGAGAACGAAAGGAGAATTGAACTTAGCTATGAAGGCCACCGATGGTTTGACCTGGTACGCACCGGCCGCTTACTGACGGTTATGAATGCATTTTATCAGAAATACGCAGTCCTTCCAAGTACAGCTCAAAAGCCTAATAATGGCCTTTTCGTAAACAGTGGAGGTAGCCAGGTTCAGGTACAACCCTTTCAGGTTCTTTTCCCGGTTCCGTTAGCTGAGCGGCAGTACAATCCTAAGCTAACACAGAACGAAGGATATTAAAGGCAATTCTGGATGGGTGAGCATCAGCTTGCCCTTCTCTTTTCTCTTAATAATCAGTATTCCTAAATTTCGAGCAAATGAAAATACGTTATATCATCCTGATAACCCAGCTGCTTTTTAGTACGCTACTTTATGCACAGGTCAATTATTATATTTCTGAATCGGGTTCGGATCAAAATGACGGACTAACCACCGGTTCACCCTGGAAAACGATAGATAAAGTCAATGCAATGGCTGCATCTTTCCATGCGAGCGACAGTATTTTATTTCACAGAGGAGATGTTTTCCGAGGTGAAATCCTGCCGCAACAATCGGGAACGCCAGAAGCCAGGATTTCATACAGTGCGTACGGAACCGGTGCAGCGCCGGTGATCAATGGTGCCAGTCTGATTACCAACTGGACACTCTACACCGGAAATGTCTGGGTGGCAGATTACCAGGGTTCACTCAGCAGCATAAACAACTTTTTTATCAATGATAAATCCAACCAGATCGGGCGTCATCCCAATGCTGATGCAGCCAACCAGGGTTATTTGCGGATACAAGGCGGCAGTGGCAGTACCGTACTGACGGATAATTCGCAGGATGGAAAAGACTGGACAGGCGCCACTGCCGTGGTTAGGGTTAATCTTTTTTTGCTGAATAAGCCCGTTGTCCAGTCGCATGTGGGCAGTACGCTCACCTTTGTTGCACCCGGCGTTGGAAATTACACGGTCAATGCCGGATACGGCTATTTTCTGCAAAACCATATTGCAACACTTGATCAGCAAGGGGAGTGGTATTTTGACAAAACCGGCCGCAAGCTTTATCTGTATTCAGAAACAGATCCCAACAGTTTTGTTACCGAGGCACCGGCAAATAATACCTGTTTTTCTGCAAGCGGCAAAAGTTATCTGAATATTGAAAATCTGGCTTTCAAAAATGCAAATGAGTATGGTGTAAAAATAGACAGCACTGCAGGTTTTCTGACCCGCAATATCAAAATCCGGAAATGTATCTTTACCAACAACCATAATGCTTTGCTGGTAAACCGGGGTTTACAGATAGCGGTTCTGGATAACCAGTTCAGAAGCACCAACAATAATGCCATCTTTCTCACGGCCAGGGAATCAGTATGCAGCCGAAACAAAATCATAAATACGGCTTTACGTGCAGGCATGGGTGAACCGGCCAATAACCAGTACAATGCCATTAATTTGGTTGGACGTGATGCAGTTGCGTCCCACAATTACATTGATAGCGTGGGCTACTGTGGCATCCGGTTTGAGGGTACCCGGCTGTTGATTAAGAATAATCAGGTTTCAAATTTTGCGATGGTGAAATGTGATGTTGGAGGGATTTATACTTTCAAAGGGTTCGCACCGGCAACCTATGGATATGGCAATAACCGCGTGACAGGCAACGTCGTCAGCAATGCACAGCCGAATCTGTTCGGCACCACATCACAGGTAGTCAATCCAAATTACGCTGTTGGTATTTACATGGATGGCAATAGTGCTGGTAACCTGGTGGATAGTAACACGGTTTACAAACTGGCAGGGGCGGGGCTGTTGCTAAATGTTACAACTTCGGGCCACACCGTTCGCAGCAATACTTTCTTTGACAATATGGTCGGGTTTGGGTATTTTCCGGATGCCAAATCAGGTTCAAGAAATCACCGCGTTACTAAAAATATATTTTATTCCAGATCATTAAACCAGCAGGGCGGGGTCGTACAAACGGCTAATCAACATAACCTACCGTCTATTGGAACGATTGACAGTAATTATTATAGCAATCCATTTGAAAAAGATGCTGACTTTGTACAAACGATCACGACCGTACCAAGTCCAAGGGTTATCCGGTCACTAAATCTTAACCGTTGGAGGGCGTTGTCCTACGATCTTCATGGTACAGTCAGCAATATCTATCAGCCTCCTTTTACCATCCAGCAAACTGGCAGCAACCGGATTGCAGTGAGCAACAGTCAGTTTATTAATGGCCTGACAACAGGCAGTTCAGGTTACACGATTTCGCCTGTATCCGGAACCAACACGCCTGTCTGGGATAATACCAATCAACTGGATGAAGGTTCACTGCGTCTGGCTATGAATGACACGATCACCACCAAATCGTCACGCGCACTCATTAATATCGGGACGCTTACACAGGGAAAGTATTACAAACTTAGCTTTTCGGCCAAAGGCAGCGTGGACAGTGTACAGCTTCAAATAGCGCTTATGGCAGCAGCTACTTCCAATTTCGGGGTTACTAAATTCAAAAGCGTAACACTTGCCAATTCCCGTAAGGAGGTTGAAATGCTGTTGAGCCCCAATTTTACCAATAATAATACGGTCCTGAGCTTTGCGCTTTATGACCATCAAACCATAGCCTGGATAGATAATATTGTTTTTAGTGAGCTTGAAGTCAACGAGAATAACCCTGAAAACTACCTGCGCTTTGAAGTGAATACCGACAGTGTGAGCAGATCCGTGAGTCTGAATGACCAAGAGTATACGGATGTACAAGGCACTGAATATTCCGGTACATTTCTATTGCCTGCTTTCAGTTCCATAATCCTGCAAAAACAGCCTGATTCCCCTTTGCCTGTTGAACTCACTTACTTCTCGGCAAAAACGCAGCACTGTTACGCAATGCTGGAATGGCGTACTGCTGCTGAAAAAGATGTAGATCATTTTTTGGTTGAGCAGAGTGTCGACGGGCGTAAGTACTTTGCTGCGGGCAAATTGTTGCCGGAGGCCAAAACATCAAATACCTATAAAACGGAGATTTCGCTGCTGGATGGAAACAATTACTTTAAACTGAAAATAATAGATACGGATGGCAGCTTTTCTTACAGTCATATTGTTTCGGTTCGGAACAATTGTGCAGGTTCTGCAGCTGTAACTTTGTATCCTAACCCTGTTGAGGATTTTATCAATCTGAAGTTTCCTGCTGATATGCCATCTCATTTACCCATCAGTATATATGATGTAAACGGAATGGTTGTTTTGCAAAATCCTGTACAATCACAAACGGGCGAAAATACCATTCGTCTGCAGGTTGATTCTTTAATTCCGGGTAAGTATTTTATCAGGTCGCAAACAAAGAAAGGGACGTTAATTAAAGCTTTTGTAAAATAGAGCAAGAAAATTCTATCCCTATTTTTTTGTTTGTCATGCGGAAATATAATTGACAAGGCAAAGGCTACGAACTTTAAATGTTCGTAGCCTTTGCCTTATGTTTTGAAACTAGATTCAGCTTTAAGTAAGCATACAAAATGGTTTAATAGCTCATTTAAAAAACTGTCTTAATGCATGGGTAAGCGGTCAGGTAGACGAAATTTTTGCATGGCATCAGGATTTAAATCAACCGGAGAGACGCCTTTTGCTGGTAGTTCACCCATTAACACTTTTGCTACGGCAAGATGCATTTGCGGGTTATTAGAGTATGCATTGATGCAGGTATTGACCCTTTCAAAATACTCATTAGCGATGTAGGGGCTCCCGAAGGAAACTACAATCACTTTATTTTTAGGCATCGAATTGATGGCCCAGGCCGTCTGTGCCTGATCATCCCAGAACTGCAAAGGACCGAAAGGTGCATGCGGCGTACGTACAGCAGCAAAAATGATCTTATCATATTGACTCGAGACATTTTCCTGCCAGCCCTGTGTTTCGTATAATAATTCCTGCTGAAAATCAGTATCAAATCCTTTCTCTTTAAGTATTTTCTGAAAGTTTTTTAATATCTCCAATCCGCCGTCACTACCTTTCCGGCTTTTGGGAGCCACGGCAACGATCAGGATCTTTTTGTTGGTTACAGGGCTGATAGGTAGTACTTTTTCACGGTCTCTTACAAGTGTTACAGCCTGTTCGCAAATGGCCGTGGCCGTATTTACAGACAGTTGTTTCTCCTCCCGCGTCATTTCCCTGATCAAAGCTGCGCCAGGCTCCAGTAATCCAAAACGCTTTTTCATCGTCCATATCCTTTTTACAGCATCGTCCAGTCTGCTCATAGGTATTTGTCCCCGGTTAATCCTTGCTTCCAGCGTGTCCATAAAAACATAAGACGGCCAGAGCAGAACATCCACACCCGCCTCAAAACTGGCAATTTCTCCTTCCAGCTGTGTGGGGTACCAGCCTCTGAAGCCACCCATGGTCATGGCATCGGAAACGATCACACCATTGAAGTGCATTTCATTTTTAAGCAGTTGTGTAAGCAGTTCCTTTGATAAAGTGGCCGGAGGATAAAACCCGTTCAGCTTTTCTTTCTGATAGGCCGGCAAGGTAATATGGCCCGGCATGATAGCTGCCGCACCGCTATCAATCAGCGACTGAAAAACTCTGCCATGGTATTTTTTCCAGTCTTCGAGGCTGAGCATATTGGTGGTGGTTGTCAGATGCTGATCTCGGTAATCCACACCATCACCGGGAAAATGTTTAAGTGTAGCTGCCACTCCCTGATTCTGGAGACCTTTGATCTGCCGGGTGAGCAGCCGAATGGTTTTATCCGGATCGTCGGATATACCACGGACGTTGACAATCGGGTTGAGTGGGTTCAGGTTCAGGTCGGCAACCGGATGAAGTACCCATTTGATGCCTAAGGAAAGTGCTTCCTGCGCAAGGCTTGCCCCATAATCATAGGTTAATACAGGAGAGTTTGCAGCGCCTAATGCCATTTCACGGGGAAGCGGGGTCATGCCAGGCAGCGAGATTCCGTTCTCATAGTCCTGCTGAAAAATCAGTGGCTGTCTGCTGGCTTTCTGATAAGCCTCTACGAACTTTTTCAGATGGGCTATCCGGTCTTTTTCATCGATTCCCACAAATAGTTTCCAACCCATAAAAAATCCCGTAACCGGATAACGTTTGAAAAATCCGCTGAGGCTTCCGCCTCCCAGTTCCAACTCCATTTTCTCATCGGGCAGCATGAGCATGGTCTGTCCGATTTTCTCGCGCAGGCTCAGGCTTTTCCAGATGTCTGCATCATCAGTAACCTGGCAATTCCCTTGCAGGACAGGCAAGAGTAATCCAATCTGTATACATAATACAGTTCTGTAATTTTTTAACATAAAAAGATTAATTGGAGATAGGTGCTATTTCCTTGTCAACAAACTGGTCCTCATTGGCTAAGTCTCCGCCCCGGCTACGGTTTGCCAGGCCACCTGTTGCTTTCCTGTCTGGCAAACTCCTGCGGTAAACATCTTTATACAAGCCTATTTTGGGGAAAAACTGATTCAGGTTTTGAATTTTGGATAATATCAATTGGTTCTTCGTCCGTAAATCCATTTCTTTAAAATTGTAAAAACCTGCACTTTCAACAGAATCAACTGAGACATTTCCCGCAATAATTACATCGCCTTTTTGAGGCCTTACAAACGGGCCGCTGCCAATGGTTACGTTATTCTGGATACGGCAGCCATGAGGATATTCGGGATGCCATCCGGATTGCAGCACATCTCCCCATAGGTTATGTTTCAAGCCGAATTGTGCGACTAATTCTTTGCCATAAGACTTCCATGGTTCCTGCATGGGATTCATTTCTAAAAGACCTTTTTCATACACCGAACCTAAGGTATAACCTCTGTTAATTCCACGGTCATCAATATTTTGGCTTTTACTATTGATGATTAGATTGTTACGGGCGATGTTGTCATGTCCGCCTCCAAATTTAATGGCCTCGATCGCATCGTGGATGATATTGCTGTGAAACAGATCGCCGCTGTCGCCGTCATCGCAGTACAAGCCGTTGGAGCGGTTGATGTGGTGAATGAAGTTATTCCGGAATATATTTCCATACGTAGACCAGCCTCCGTAATTGTAAAAAGCGCCGTTATCGCTCTCCTGTAATGCGATGTTGTGGATTTCGTTGTATTCAAAAATACAGTTGTTGACCGAGTCGGTACGGATCGCACTTTTGGGAAGATCGTGAATAAGGTTGTGGGAAACGTTCACGCCGACACTGTTGCTTATTAAGATTCCTTCGGTGAAGCTCAGGTTTCCGGTATGGTGAATATAATTATTGATCAGGCTGCTGGAAGAGGAAGTAAGATTCTTCCTGTTTCCCTGACGTATCATTTCAATACCAGCGGCACCGCTCTGAAAAATGGTATTGCTACGCAACAGGTTGTGATCGCCGTCACTTATCGTCATTCCGCTGCCGCCAACATTGTAGACGCTACAGCCGGAAATATTTATGTGCCTGCTATCGGTAAGTCGGATTCCATTGGACAAACTACCATTGAACCATAAACCTATCAGGTGTATAAACTGCGTATTATCCAGATGGATAACAGGCCCGGTTTGTGCGGCAATGCTTAATTCCAGTTCATTCAAAGACTTTGGCGGATAATAGTATATTTTCTGATCATGAATGTCGAGAGCCCATTCTCCCGGCATGTCTATTTCTTCGAGCGCATTGATCAGTTTCCAGTTTTCTTTGCCACTTCCTACGCGCCATGGTGGACCCGTACCGGCCATAGCTGAGTATTTGGAACCCATACCGCCGGGCGGCTGATCATAAAGTTGGATGCTGACAGAATCCATGCTCCGGATCCGTGATGTGACAGGGCCCCAGGGTACTCTCCAAAATCCTTTCAGCCAGAGCTCATGACCTGACTGCAAAGCGCTTCTCCAGCGCATCGAACGGCTTACGTCATCAAGATCCGGTTCGTTAGTGCTGTCGTGATCCTGTGGATTTCCGCCACCGGCAAAATAAAAAGAGGCAGTATCTTTCGCACCGTTAGCTGTGGCCCAGCCGGGGTCATTTTTTTTGTGAACGATCTGTGTTGGATTTGGCCATTGGGAGATAGGTTGGCGCTCATTATTGGCGAAGAAATCAATCGTTGGCCAACCTCCCATAAAGGAGTTGGTAGTGGAAAACTGTTTCACCTGGGCAATTCCGAGCGGCGTTACATCCAGTTCATATAGATCCATCTCAGTTACTTTGGGATGCAGACGTTTTCTGGCAGGCAAACTAACTGGTTTCCAGTTTCCGGCATCCAGCTGCAGTGCACTGGATAGCACCACTTTTTCACCCGGATAAGCGGCGATGGTAAAAGGTGCATTTTTACTTCCGGAATCCTCCGCCGATAATGAAAATGTTTTGGACAGATTATAATTTCCTTCTCTTAAAAAAATAGTAACCGCTTTGCTGAAATCCTTGGATTTGCGTAAGTCCCTGGCTGCTTGTTTTGCTTTGGTGAGCGTTGCAAATGGTTTTGCTTTGGTACCATTATGGCTATCGCTTCCTGAAGGGGATACATAAAATACCTGAACGATTTGTCCATAGGTCACCAGCGGAAGTAGTAATAACAATGTTAAAAGGAAGCGAAATTGTACAGGCATATGAAAGGGGAATAGTCGATACAAATCAAATGATTTATAACATCATCATTTAGCAGAGATGTTGCACGAGACGTCCCGGTTGTTGCAGATTGCTGCTTTGCAACATGGAGCCATGTATTTGACCAGTCTGGGACAGCATTCTTTGACTGTGTACTGCAACTTTGTGATTTGAATCACATGCGTGTCCCTGATGAAACCTCCAAAAAAACAAAGCCTTGTTATACTGATTGCCGCCTATGCTACGCTGATAAGTCTGATGGTTTATCTGTTTCTGCTATTTCTATAAATTACTGTCGTTTAATCAGGGTAGTTAAGCTTAGGGAAAGTCTTAACAAGTAAATTGACCTGTTAAGAATGAAAATTTGGACGCTGTTGCTGTGGGGAATTATCTTTGTTTTTGATCTCAAAGGCCAGCTTCTCTCAGAGGTGGGCTCAGATATTTCCGTGGCGGAAGACCTGATATTCAGACGTTATGGCAGTACGGACGGGCTTCCGGACAATAGGGTAAGATCGTTTTTACAAGACTCACAGGGTTACTTATGGATCGGGACCATGAATGGTCTGGCGCGATACGATGGTTATTCGTTTCGAAAATTTTACAAAAATAAAAATCTGCTTCCTGGCAATTGGATTAATGACCTGTGTGAGGATCAAAGAGGACTGATCTGGATCGCCACCCGGGAAGGTCTCGGTTCTTATAATCCCATAACTGAAAGTTTCAGGAGCTATAAACATGATCCGAAGGACAGCACCACACTTTTCAGTAACCAGGTGAATACTGTAATGGTGGACGTGCTGCAAAAGCTATGGATAGGTACGCCTCAGGGCGTAGCAGTATACAATCCGGCAACACAACATTTTACGACCTTGTCGTCTTATCCGTTTAATCAGCCGGTACGCAAAATAATCCGTTCAGAAGGTCATTTTCTTTGGATCGCTACGGATGCCGGGCCGATCAGGTATAATGCCAAAACAGGAGTTTACAAATTTTATCCCTTCCAGGCAAAACCCAATGCCTATGGCGACAGGTATTGGTCAATGATTGAATCTAAAAAGAATTTGTATTTGTCGACCGGTGGAAACGGGCTGCTGCGCTTGCCTTATTTGGCTGATAAAAAGGAGTACGGTGCCATGCAGACCATCCAGGCAGAAGGAGGCTTGAAGGACAAACAGATTTTTGATCTCTGCAGAGCTAAAGATGGTTCCTTCTGGCTGGCAACAGACGACGGGCTTGCTCATCTTGAAAATCCTGACAAACCCTCTGCGACTTTAAAATGGTATCGTAACAATTCCCGCGATGTCCAGAGCCTGAGTAATAATATGGTGTATCGGCTACTAATCGACAAAACCCAGGTGCTGTGGTGCGGCACCGAATCTGAGATCAGTCAGCTGGATCTAAGCCTGTTGCCATTCCGGCATTATACTTTCCGATCCGCTCCAGTGGCCGATCAGGTGCGGAGTATTGCAGCCGGTTCTGATCAGACTATATGGCTGGGAATGGGGAAATCCGGTCTTTACCGCCATTCTTTGGCAAATGGACAAACCGCAGGTTATAAAATTAAACCTTCATTGTCTTTCTGGAATGAGTACCGTTCGCTGCTAACCAGCAGGAAAGGTAAACTTTGGTCCGGTACACTGGGCGGTGCTTTTTACAACGGAAATCCGGCATTTATTCCTGAAATCCTGGAAGGTAAAGCAGTTTTTTGTATGCTGGAAGACCCGGCTGGTGGGGTTTATTTTGGAACCAATCACGGACTTTTTTATCAAAAAACGGGGGGTATAATCAGACCAGTTTCTCTTGGTTTAAAAGGTGCTGATTTCGTCAGATCGCTGCACAGAGATCACCAGGGACATATTTGGGTCGGTTTTGATAACGCCGGCCTGGGCAGGCTGGATCCCAACAGCGGTCTGTTCATCCGGTTATCAGCTACCGGCAATAATCTGTTGGGAAATGCCATCTATGCTCTTGCAGAATTTCCGGCAAATGTAATCTGGGCAGGATCAGAATCCGGTTTGCATCAGTTGACAACGGACAGTTCAGGGCAATTTTTGTTGAAAACTTTTACGGAAAAACATGGCTTACGTCATCCGTCGGTTAACAGCATTCAAATAGCTCAGAACCGTTATTTATGGATTGGAACGCTGAAAGGATTACAACGTTTCGATCCACGCCCCGGAAGTTTCCGTACTTATCTGACGACACCCGCGATTAGCTATAATGCCACGGGAAATCTTTCCGGACAGGAATTAGTCATAGGGGTTGCGAATGGTTTTTTACGCTTTAACCCTTCGGATTTAATACATGTAAATTCTCCGCCTGCTGTTCAGTTAACAGATCTTCGCCTTTTTAACGAATCAGTAAGTATTAACCAGGTAAGTAATGGGGATACAATTCTTTCCCGGTCATTGCCTTATACCAGGGAAATTACTTTAAACTATAAAAACAATGATTTTACCCTGGGTTTTACCGCGCTTCATTATACTAATCCGCAGGGGAATGTATTTGCTTACCAGATGGAAGGGTTTGATACGGGCTGGATCAACGTGGATGCAGAGCACCGCTGGGCAACTTACACCAATTTAAATCCCGGAACCTATTATTTTAAAGTCAGGGCAGCCAACAGTTTTGGTGAATGGAATACGCATCCAACCGTGGTGCGGATCAATATTCTGCCACCACCCTGGAAAACCTGGTGGGCAATCGTTATTTACGTTCTGCTCTTCAACGGACTACTGTTTGTAGTCATCCGGTATCTGCTGATCCAGGCCCGGCAACGGGATGCACTTGCTTTGGAACAGTCTGAAAAACAACAGTTAAAAACACTTCACAAACTTAAAGTTGATTTTTACACCGACCTTTCCCACGAATTCAGAACGCCACTTACATTGATGTCGGGTCCGATCGAAGACTTGATGACAGATCCTGAAATTCAGGGTAACACACGCGAGAAGGTGGGGTTTTTACAACGAAACAGTCATAAACTGCTTGAACTGATCGATGAATTGATGACCTTCGAAAAACTGGATCAGGGTCAGTTACGCCTTCGTGTAAAGCAGCAGGATGTAGCTGCTTTTGTCAGCCAAATAGCAAAAGATTTTGAGTTATTGGCTAAAAGAAAAGGTATTGGTTTTGCACTCAAGCTTCCTGCTGTTCCGGTTTTAGCTCCATTTGATACCAGACAAATGCAAAAGGTTTTAAGTAATCTGCTGTCGAATGCACTTAAATTTACACCGCCTGACGGACTTGTAACCGTGAAGGTAAAGACTTCAGGAAACGAAGATGCAGCGGATGGGGTTTTTATTGAAGTGCAGGATACCGGAAAGGGTATGAGTCCGAAGGAAATCAACCAGCTCTTTGAGCGCTTTTACCAGTCCGATTCTACTCAGGGGGGCACCGGTATTGGTCTGGCACTTTCTAAAAAACTGGTTGAGTTACATGGCGGACGCATTGCTGTACATAGCATACCCAATCAGCTGACTACCTTTGAAGTATGGCTGCCATTTACAATAAATGTTGCTGAAAATCAGAATGTTGAGGCTCCTCTGCCGGCCCATGCATTGCCTGGCGATACATTGCCGGTTATCGCGATCCCGGAAACCCGGCTTGTAGAGATCTTACTGGTTGATGACAATGATGAAATACTCGATTTTCTTGAAACAATCTTTGAGGGACATTACCGAACCAAAAGGGCCGTTAACGGAAGCGATGCTTTGGTTAAAATAAAAGAATCGGAACCTCAGCTGGTGATCAGTGATGTGATGATGCCGGAGATGGATGGAATGGAACTTTGTAAAAGAATGAAATACGATTTGGCTACCTGTCACGTCCCGCTTATTTTGCTGACCGCCCGCGTTGGGGTGGAAACGGAAATCGAAGGGCTGGACCTGGGGGCCGATGCGTACCTGGCTAAGCCGTTTCATCCGGAGGTTTTACGGGCTTTGGTGCGTTCGATGCTGGAGAATCGTCAGCGCATGATTCAGCGCTACGAAAAAAGCGATGAAATTATACCGCAGGATCTGGCAAGGAACCCTTTAGACGAGGAATTTCTTAAAAAGGTGATTGCCGGGATTGAAAACAATTTAAGCAACGATGAATTTAGCGTTGAGGAGCTCAGCAAATATGTATGTATGAGCAGAAGCAATTTGTTCCGTAAACTCAAGGGACTAACTGATCAGACTCCTTTGGAATTTATTTACTTTATACGTTTAAAGCACGCCAGGGAAATGTTGCTGGAAAGAAAATACAGTATTGCGGATATTACTTATGAAGTAGGGTTTAAGAATCCATCCTCTTTTAGCAAGTCATTCCGCAAACAGTTTGGAAAGGCCCCGACTGAATATCTTCAGGATTTGGTGGCCCGACAGAAAATCGAATCTTTGCAATAAGAAATTAAAGGGTGGCAAAATCTGTTCTGAATACCGTTGATTGGACTTTTCGCCATGTATCTGCAACATCTCCTGTCTGTGCATTTGTTTGTGAACCCTTACTTTGCAATAGTTAAACACCAGGAAGGGCAGTAGGTGCGCAATGCATATCCGCAGTCTCTGGTTGCTATCTGATAACTCATCAATTTATGCGTCACGTAAAAAGTCTGTGTTTGGTTCTGCTGTTTTGTCCTGTGCTCTGCCAGGCAGGTTTAGATTCTCTGGAAAATGCCCGTTTGCTTCGGGTTCGTGATGGGCTTCCATTTTTTTTTAAAAAAATTCTGTCCGGACAACCGGTTCATGTAGGGTACCTGGGCGGAAGTATTACCGAAGCTTCACAAGGCTGGCGGGACCAGTCGCTGGAATGGCTGCAAAAGACATATCCCCAAGCCAAGTTTACAGGTATCAATGCAGGAATAGGAGGGACGGGCTCCGAACTGGGCGTTTTTCGCGTACAGAGCCAGGTGCTCGAGCGCAAGCCTGATCTTGTTTTTGTAGAGTTTGCGGTTAACGACAACGGGAAAAATACAGAACAAATTTACAAAGCCATGGAAGGCATCGTTCGTAAAACCTGGCAGCAGAATCCGCAGACAGATCTTTGTTTTGTATATACGCTGACAGCAGATATGGCTTCATTTTTCCAAAAGGGCAAACTGCCGACTTCGGCACTGGCAATGGAACAGATTGCCGAACATTACGGAATACCTAGTGTCTGCCTGGGGCTTAAAGTGGCTGATCTTGCCAAAGAAGGTAATTTGATCTTCAAAGGAAGGCCGCAGGACCATCCGGATAAAATTGTTTTTTCTCCGGATAACGTTCATCCTTATCCGGAAACCGGGCACCTGCTTTACACACAAGCTCTTAGTGAAGCCCTACAGAAAATGGCTTTTCATGAAACCAAAATACAAACACATGCCTTACCCGTGCCTTACCGCTCCGATAACTGGCAGCAGGCTCAAATGATACCGGTAAATGCATTAAGCAAACAAGGGCAATGGAAAGAGCTGACGCCGCAAACCGATACAGTTTCTAATCTGCTCAAAAACAGGTTTTCAGGATTATTAAAGTCCGGACAGCCCGGCGATTATCTGGAAGTGAAAATGAAAGGAGACATCTGTGGTTTGTATGATGTGATGGGCCCGGGGTGCGGACAGTTTTCGGTGGAAATTGACGGTGAGGACAAAGAGATTATTTCCCGTTTTGATGCGTATAGTACATACTACCGTGCCCATTTTTTCTTGGTTCCTGTTTTACCGGGAACGGCCCATACCATTCGTTTTAAGATATCGTCAAAGCGTCCTGACAAGCAGGCTATATTGAAAACAAGAAGTCAGGTGATAGATGCTCTTGACCGCTATGAGGAACATGATTGTTATGCCGGGCAACTGTTACTGATCGGGGAATTGGTTCACTGACCAAACTTCATGGCCTATTTGCTGCGAAGTATAGCTAAACTTCTAACAAATTGATACTTTATTGGTATGAGGTGGCTCCAAAGGCGGTACACAATTTTTTGCACATCGTGATGCAAGAGGAAAGACAAAAAAAGCTAAAACTCGTAGGTGTTACGATGTTGACTATAAGCAGGAAGCGGGCACCTCGAGGGGATCAGAATGCTGGTATCCCGAAGAAATGCAAAGGAAATCTTTGATGCATTTGGAATTGCCAAGAAACGGTAGGCGTATTTAGGATTTGATAAATGAGGCCAACGATGTCAACCCGCAAAATCTTGCATAACTGCATGACAGGATATGTTGTTTTGAGGGAAGACCGCAGATGTTTTGCACCCAGTTTGACAGCCACAGTCTGTTGCCAGTCGAAGTTAAGACTGAAATAATCCGGCTGCGTAAGGAGTTGAAATTAAAAGCGTATGATCAGGACAGGGTAGTCGAAATTAAGGCCAACATGACTGTTTTCGCCCTTTTGAATTTCAATTTTGATCTTTTTCAAATACTCCAGAATTTGAGAAAACAACGCTTCATCGGGTTTTACAAAAGCCGACGCACGCTCACCCTGTAAAAAGGTCAGGTCATATAAAAAGAGCTTGTTGTTGAAAAAAGAAAGGAAAAACTCTTCTTCAAATACCAGCGCGTATCCTTCCAGACCAGTTTGTTTTTCCCATATCCAGACATCTCTCGGAATTGAACAAATAACGTCACCAGGCCCAACAGGTAATTTTGTCTGATTGATCATCAAGCTTTCGCTGCCCTTTGTGATAAAAGTGATATCAAAATAAGTCAGCCTGTGGACCGGATTTTTCTGAATATATTTTTTGAAGTCGGCAATGGTAACAACATCCGCAAGTAAATGTTCTCCATATTTTTTCTTAAAGAAATTGTACTTATGGATATTTTTCATAAATGAATCGGGGTAAGCCTTTGCAAGGTTGGAATGCCGGACGAATGAATAGTTGCTTCACCCTTTAAACTACATAATGACTCAGTCGATATGTAGTTTAAAAGGTGAAAACATTTACCGGCTAAACAATCTCCTTGAATTTCCCAAAGTCTATTTCCATTGGACGGATAATTGACCATGTGGAATGAATGGCACGCCACGCTCCATCTTCTTCTTTCTGAAAGACCTCAATGCAGTTGTAATCTATGTCTATAAGATTTGTCTTAGCAAAGAGCTGATAGGTCAATACAGCCATATCAATGCCCGGTTGCAGACGTGGATTACGGATTTCATAACTTTTAGCTGAAAGCTTACCTTCAACTCTGCCGAAAAGGTTAGCCATCGATGCGAAATCTTCTAAACGCTTTGTCTCCATTGCATCAAAGTAGGTAAAACTCCGTTTAGACCAGAGCTCAGCGTAGCCAGATGTGTCACCTTTAAACCATTTTTCCAGTGCAGACTCTTCCAAGCCGATAATGTGCTCGGCAAGTTGCTTCTCTTGTTGGTTTTTGTGCTGCCAGACAGCGACGGTTCCTTTTGTTTCCATTGTTGATAATTTGTTTGATAGTACAAAACTAGGTCATTAATAACGGGTCGCCGAGAACTAAAAATGAAAGAAATGTCACTTTTCGGGACTGTTGAGGACCTTTATTGGTGATTTCCGTCCCCCTAATAAATAGCCTGTAAAAAAACAGGGTTCGGTCTGGATTCTATCCATGTCCGAATAGACAGGGTTACTGACCAAGGCCGACTGATCTCAAAGCTCAGACCAGGATCCGGTATTTTCATACGTTGTCAGCATCGGCACTTATTCATAAAATTTCGGAGCATGTTTTAACACAGGCCACTGCTTGCTGTTGTGCACAAAAAACGATAAGTGAAACACCCTGCTGGCGGGCTAGTGTCAGCAGAAGTGATGTCGGAAAATGGCGATAAGACAGAGAACCTCAACCGAAATGCCGTTTCTAACTGCGAGCCAGTCCATTCAGTCATTTGGTTAAGGTTCAATTGTTTACGTGGTAGTATCTTTTTGAAATAATACTTCTCTATTGAAAATTGTTATATAATGGGAAGTATATTTCTGTAATTTGTACCGAGCTGATTTTCACGGAGGATTGATAGTGACTATGCCATGGTCATGAAAGCTGCTTAAATAGGTGGTTTCAAAGTCGGGTTTGGACTTGCCTTCCGTGAATGGTTCGGTTGTTAATAAGATTGTGTTATTAAACTAATAATGAAACAGATAATCCATAAACACCAGGAGCTTTTGCAGGTTTTTGATCCTGATGGTGAAGATGTTACCAGTGGGTTTTCCGTAGAGCTCGATGTAGTTGTAAGAAAGGAGGATTTTGTCAATGAGCATTTCAGGTCTGACTATATCATTATCTGTTTGGTAACCTCCGGCAGTATGACGCTGAGCATAAATCTAAAAAAGTATGATGTAGCGGTGAACGAATTTATCCTGGTGCCGCCAAATGCGCTTAAGCAATTCATCCGGGCCAGTGAGGATGCTTCCATTTCAGTTGTTAGCTTCACAGGGGATTTTTTGAACATGATCGGTATTACTAATCTTAAAACAGAGTTATTTGAATATTTTTCTTCCCGATTTTCACCTTTTTGGCGGCTAGACATACAGGCAGCCGATTTAATCCAAAAATTAATGGGCGAGCTGAAAACACGTAAACTTGCCACAATAAAGCATCCCTATGGCAAGGAATTATTGTACACCGCCTTTCAAACTTTTATTTATGAGCTTGCTGGGCTGAGCAGAGTATACTCAGAACCGGTCAATAATTACGTTTCGAGGAAAGAAAACCTGGTCATCGAATTTATGCAGCTTATTCAACGAAATTTTAGAACGCAAAGAATGGTTAAGGCATATGCTGATCAGCTCAATATCACAGCCAAATACCTGACAGAAACCGTCAAAGAAATTACTGGTAAAAACGCTGGTGAAATGATCGACGATATTGTCATACTGGAAGCAAAGTACCTGCTCAACAACCCTAAATTGAACATCAGCCAGATCGCTGATATGCTCAACTTTAATGATCAGTCATTCTTTGGAAAGTTTTTCAAAAGACATACAGGACTATCTCCAAAGCGGTATCGGGATTCGCTCTAAAAAAGTGTAAGACTACTTCGTTGACAGAACAAAGAATAAGAAGGCATTTCTATCAGAAAATAATTCATTTTTACACAGTAAGAAATAATTGGATAAACTATGTTGGTGCATAGTCATCAAAAAGTGAAATGATGCGTAAATAAATTCGCATTTTTTTTATTTTGATACACATTTTTTTAAGGTCCAATTCTCTGTTTGCAGGACGTTTTGGTTTGACGATTTCATACAAAATTTTGGTAACCGACTTTCTGACCAATCCGGCCGATCTGTGAACCTTTTAAGTCTTGGTAACAAAAGAAACCTTTGCAAACCAATTTTAAGGTATCTACGATTATTCTCAAAATGAAAAATTTTTATTTTATCAGACCAGCCTTTCTGCCGGCGTTTTTACTTGCCTTCCTTACGAGTTTGCTGATTGGCTGCACGGCAAAAGAAGAAAATAAAGTCAGTGAAAGTGCAGTGAAGGTTACGCTGAAGCAGATTCAAAATCAGCAAGAGGCAGAGCAGCTCAGCTATTCCGGAACCATTGAAGCTGATAATTCAGTCCAGATCGGTTTTGCAGTTTCGGGAACAATCAGCTCGGTGAAGGCCAGCGAAGGTCAGCATGTGAGTCAAGGCCAGCTTCTTGCGTCCATTGATGCTACCGAATATGAAAATGCGCTGCTTATTGCGAGCGCGGGCCTTGAGCAGGCCCAAGATTTGTATAACCGTTTAAACGCGCTTTATCAGAAGGGGAGTTTGCCTGCCAAGGATTTTATTGATATTAAAACAAAACTGGCCCAGGCTAATGCCAATAGAAGCCTTTCAGTCAAGCGCCTGGCAGATACAAAACTATACGCGCCGATGTCGGGTATTATTACCCAAAAATCAGTTGAGCGTGGCGCGATGGCTGCTCCGGGTGTTGCTGCTTTCACCATCATAAAAACGGATCAGGTTTATGCCCGGGTTACAGTCCCGGAAAGCGAGATCGGAAAGATTATAAAGGGACAGAATGCAAAGGTTTTTATATCGACTCTAAATCAGACGCTTACCGGCAAAATCACGATCGTAAATCCTCAGGCTGATCAAGTCAGTAAATCCTACACGGTAAAAGTACTTCTTCAAAATCCCGGAGGAAAACTACTCCCGGGCATGATCGCTCAAACCGAAATAGCTACAGGCAAATCAGTAGAAGCCATTACGATTCCTGCAAGTGCAGTGATACGGGATGCCGATGATATAACGTATGTTTTTGTAGCAGGAGACAATCAGAAAGTAATAAGGAAAAGAATCACCGCAAGTGGTGTGCAGGGAAATGATGTGATTATTTCTGATGGATTAAAACAAGGCGATAAAGTTGTAATAGCAGGTCAGACGCGGTTGAAAGATGGAGCTACGGTCAGCTTATAATCGTTTTTATCATCAACTTTAAGATTCAGGAAAAGTACTCATCAGCAGCCGAACGGTTCAGTTGGGCTCACAACCTTATTGTTTAAAATTTCTCATTATCAATGGAAAAACATAAAATGAACTTTATAGAAGCGGCTATGAAGTACAAGCAGGTCACGATTGTGGTCACGCTGCTTCTGGTTTTGCTTGGCATCAACGCGCTGCTGAATATGCCGCGCAGTGAAGATCCCAAGATCGATATGCCAGTGGCGATGGTAATGGCTTTTTATCCAGGTGCCGATGAGCTGCAAATGGAAAAACAGGTGACGAATAAAATCGAGCAGTATCTTTTTTCTTTTGAAGAGATCAGAAAAGATAAAACCAAGTCATCAACCAAAGATGGGCAGGTATTTATCACCGTTGAGCTGCACACAAGCGTAAAGGACAGAAAAAAATTCTGGTCTACGCTGCAGCATGGATTAAACATGAATATGCCTTCTGCACTTCCGCAGGGTGTTATGGGCCCCATTGTTAACAGCAACTTCGGGGATGTGGTTGCCCAGATGATCACGGTATCTTCTGCTCAGCGCTCGTATGCCGAAATTGAAAAATACCTGGACGATCTGGAAGACGGGCTCAAAACAATTCCAACGATTTCGAAAATCAACAGAACCGGAGGGCAGAAGCAGCAAATCTACATTAAGGTTGATAATGACAAGTTGCGGCAATACGGGTTCGATGTTAGTACTCTGACAAGAGCACTTCAAATGCAGAATGTAACCGGATATTCGGGTGAGCTCACGATTGCTGCGAGCAGTATTCCGATTTTTACCAATAGCCAGTACCGCACCGAAACAGATATTGCCAATCAGATTGTATTCAGTACTCCGCAGGGAATAGTTGTGCGTTTAAAAGACGTCGCACAGATCGATAGACGCTATGAAGAGATGTCCTCGTATATACGCATGGGTGAGGATAAAGTTATGATGCTTAGCATAGAAATGCAGCCTGGCAACAACATCGTTCACTTCGGCCATGTGGTGCAGGATAAAATCAAAGAAATTCAGGAGACACTTCCCGCGGACGTAAAAGTGACAACCATTGTAGATCAGCCCAAGGTGGTCGGTGATAGTATTTCCCACTTCATGGTCGAATTCGGAATTGCTATCCTGGCAGTGATCCTGGTGGTGATGTTCCTACTGCCGTTCCGCGTGGCCTCAATCGCTTCGGTGGCGGCGCCAATCTCGATTGCCATCACCTTTGGTATTATCAATATGATGGGTATCGAACTTCATCAGGTAACGCTCGCAGCACTTATTATTGTACTGGGCATGGTAGTTGACAACGCGATTGTAGTTGTTGATAATTATATCGAGAAACTTGACGAAGGTGTTACTCCCTGGACAGCGGCCTGGCAGTCGGCCACACAGCTTTCGCTACCTATTTTCACTGCAACCTTGGCCATAATCTTTGCCTTTGCACCGCTGGCCTTTTTTCTGGACGGGATCACCAAAGACTTTATTGCCGCTTTGCCACTAACGATCGCCGTCGCGCTTGTCGCGTCCATGCTGGTTGCACTACTTTTGACGCCGTACATGTGTTATGTCTTTATCAAAAAAGGGTTGAAGCATCAGGTCAGTGACCGGCCTCCCAAGAAAAGCCTTTTGGATTATCTGCAAAATGCTTTTAATACAGGTGTCGAGTTTTGTTTCCGCTGGCCAAGGGCTACGATGACCGCTGCTGTACTTTCTGTTTGTCTTGCTTTTTTGACAGCCAAGAACGTGGAGCAGGAATTCTTCCCGAATTCGGAGCGAAATCAGTTTAATGTTGAGGTCTGGCTGCCCAGCGGAGCCTCCCTGACCACGACCGAAGGTGTGGTGAAAAAAGTTGAAGATATACTGAAACGGGATAAAAGGGTAGCGGGTTTATCAAGTTTCGTAGGGACAAGCTCGCCGCGTTTTCAGATGACCTATGCGCCGGAAACGCCCCGTAGAAACTTTGCCCAGATCTTTATCACCACCACGAGCCCTGAAGCCACCAATGATATGGTGAAAGAATATCTCGATAAGTTCGATGGGCTAGTGCCGGATGGGTATGTAAGGATCAAGCAGCTCAGCATGCAGGCTGGTTCACCTATCGAAGTACGGGTGATCGGTAGCAATTTGAACGATCAGAAAAAGGTAGCCGCTCAAATCAGGGATATACTGGAAAAACAGCAGGGGACCAACTGGGTGCGCTGTGATTATGAGCAAGACTATATGGGCGTCTCGGTTAAAATAAAAGAGGATGTTGCCAGCCGATTAGGCGTATCAAACCAGGCCATTACCCAAACGCTGGGAGCGGGTTTGAAAGGTTATTCTGTTTCAACGCTATGGGAGGGGGATAAGCCGGTTGATATATTCATGCGTCTTGATGATGCAAGCAGAAAGGATTTTAACGATGTGGACAATCTTTACATCAGCACGCTTTACGGAGGGAAAGTACCCTTGAAAGAAGTAGCTCAGCTGGTACCGACCTGGCATACGGGCACCCTGGCACACCGTAATGGCCTGCGTACGCTTACTGTTCAAGCGGAAGCCCAGCTTGGAATTAAGGCGTCCACGATCATGGCCAACGCTATACCACAGATCCAGGAGCTTGAACTACCATGGGGAATCCGGATCGGTTATGGTGGAGAACTTGAATCCAGCGGCGAGAGCGCGCCCGGTATGGGTGTTTCATTGGGCGTGAGCTTAATTCTTATCTTTTTAACGTTACTGTTCCAATTCAAAAACTTTGGAAAAACAATGATCATCCTGGCCACATTCCCATTAAGTTTGCTGGGTGCTTTTCTAGGGTTATATCTCACCGGCAATCCAATGGGATTCACCGCTTTTATGGGGATTATTTCCCTGATCGGTATCGTGGTTCGTAATGGGATTATTCTGGTTGATTATGCCGACGAACTTGTAATCGAGCACGGCTACACCGTTAAAGCCGCCGCGCTTGCTGCTGCAAAAAGAAGGATGCGGCCCATTTTTCTGACTTCGGCAGCAGCCGCTGTGGGGGTAGTTCCTATGATTGTGAGCAAATCTCCAATGTGGGGGCCGCTGGGCAGTGTGCTTGCGTTTGGTCTGATTGTCTCGATGATCCTAACGCTGTTTGTCGTGCCGGTTTTATATCACCAGTTTATTAAGCCTGTGGCCGATCCTGAAATGCCACAGCCGGTAAGCGGGCACATTCAGTATAAACCATCTCATGCTTAAAGTTGATTCAATTTGGAATAAGTAGTGCTTATCGATGTGGCGGCAACCACGTTCGTCACATCGATTTTATACTCTCCTTCTTAAAAACCATTTCTGGCATATTTAAAAGTATAGTAAGGAATCATTGTAGGTGGCGATCATTTGGGCCCTTACAATTTTGTGATTCACAAAACCGGCTTACTGAAAATTATTAATGTAAATCGAAACTTAGAAAATGGGAAAATATCCTGATATGTTGAAGTCTATAAGCTCTTGTTTGTTTTGCCTGTTTTTTCTTTTACACCAAGCTGATGCGCAGGAAAGTATTACTCTGGCAGAAGCGAAGCGGATGGCTTTAACGCAAAATAAGAAATTGAAATCTACCCAATTCAATATTGAAGCTGCAAAAGCGGCCCGTGAGGGAATTAATGGTGCAGACAAACCGATGTTAGACGGTTCGGTCCTTGGCTTTTATGTTGGTAAACCCCTAAATTCACTATTTCCTGAGTATGGTGTGAGCCCCTCTGTGCTGGTAAAACAATCGGTTTATGCTGGTGGCAAGATAAAACTGGGCAAACAGGCTGCCGATAAGGGAATTGAAATTTACCAGGAGCAGAAAGCGCTTGATGAATCAGAAGTACTGTTTAATGTGCAGAAGGCTTACTGGCAGGTGGCCAGTGTCAGCGAAAAGATAACCTTGGCAACGACTTTCAAAGCACTGTTGGAATCACTTTTGAACCAGCTGACAAATTCTTTTGATGCAGGAATGATCTACAAAAATGATATGCTCAGAGTTCAAGTACAGCTCAATGAAGCAGAACTTAATTTGAGCAAGGCAAAAGATGGGTTGATTATGGCCAAGTTAAATCTGGCGCAAACGATTGGGATGCCTGGGAATGCGCAGATCATACTGGCGGATTCCGTTGTAGGGACATTCAACCCTTTAGTAAAGGATAATTATCTTATTGCAGCTGAAAACCGCGCTGAGATCCGTTTGCTAAAAAAAGCGCTGGAAGCTCAGCAGTTGCAACAGAAGCTTTTACAGGCTGATTTTAAACCAACCATCGGGCTGCTTGCCAGCGGATTTGCAAGCTTTGGCCCTAAAATGAATTTTGAGAATGGCAACAACGTGCTTTCTTCTTATATGGGACTTCTCAGTGTGAGTATCCCTATTTGGGACTGGGGCCAGAAAGCCAGTAAAGTCAAAGAGCAGTCCTTCAAGATAAGCGCCCAGCAGATGCAAATACAGGAAACGAGCGAGCTGATTTCACTGGAGGCTCAAAATGCATACTTACAGCTGAATCAGGCAGCAAGAAGAATCGATCTTTGCCAGTTGTCTGTGCAGCAGGCGGATGAAAATCTGCGCTTAAACAACGACCGCTTTAAGGCAGGCACTGTTACTGGACAGGATGTTTTGGAAGCGCAGACTTTGTGGCAGCAGGCTAACAGTAATGTCATCGATGCCAAAGTGGAGTATAAAATAAGCGAAGCGACCTACAGAAAAGCAGTGGGAAATCCAGAATAGACTAATAAATGACATTCATTCAAAGTAGCAGTCCAGCAATCTTGTATGTTGATAACGAGATTAATAATCTGAATTCGTTCAATGCAATGTTCAGAAAAGACTATAAAATAAGTCACGCAGTTTCTCTGAAAGAGGCCCTGATTTTTTTAAAAAATGAGCCGTTCGAAATTATTATCGCCAGTAAGAATCTGTGTGAAATGAGCGGTATCGACTTCCTGCAGTCAACCATTTCTATTAGGCCTAACTGTACACGTCTGCTTGTTTCAGATTACATCAATCTGGATGTAGAAAACAGGGCGATGATTTTTAATTATCTGGTCAAACCTTGGGATGAAGGTAAAATCAGGCAAATCTTACAAGATGCGAGTGAACTTTTTAAGGTTAAGGAAATGATGACCAGGAACTGCTGGTAACGAACATTAATTATCAATTAAGTTTTACCAACGATGATCAAAACAGATCTTTGTATTATAGGTTCCGGTCCTGTTGCCTTATTTGCCATCTTTGAAGCAGGGCTGCTCAATATGCATTGTCACCTAATCGATGATGGGCAACAGAAAAAAGAGGATCTCCAGGACAAGCAGTTGTCAGCTATTCTGTTGGAGAGAATTTCCGTTTTTAAGCCAGGTTTTACTACCGGAGAATGGGTGAAAGAGTTGATTCGGAATGAAAACGGCTATTATCTTTTGGTAACCAATAAAAAAACAAAAATCTATTGTAAGTCTCTGGTATTTTCGGGCGGAAATTCTTCAGCGCATTTTGAAGAACACATTCCCACTCCCGGTGGGTGGGAATACGTTCTTCAAAACTTATTATCCTAGTTGTTAAATGTTTTATTACCGCTTTTGTTCTAATTTACTCCCTGTTTTGATGTAAAAAATATATGGATTGTCCGTTTAATTTTATTAGCCTGACCCAAGGTATAAGCATGTGGTAGGCCGGAAAGGTTTTAACGAATCTAGTAGTTTTCTCCGGTCATTTGGAATTGCAACCTTTTGTTTAAATAATTTATTTGACAAAATATTTTGTTGGAGATGGGGAATCTTCCATTTCCAAACTCCTTGGCACCATCATCTAATTGATGTGCTGCATGCTGATATCAAAACCGAAGTGCACCGGCAGACGCCGCAGCAGACCTAAGAGAGGAAAAACCAGGGCTTGGCATGGTCCGCACGGTTACTTCCGGTCAAAACCGCCGTTCCGATGCAGCCTGGTAAACCGGCGGGCTACGGGCCTCTGGCCTGTTCGCTTGATATGATGAAAGCCTAACGGGTAGCTGTGCCGGATGTAGATTCGGTTCTGGTACGGCAAGATCAGCTGCTGGATTACAGCAGTTTCGGGTTTATCCTGGCGCCCGATGCCAAGGGCAACGATTAGAGAAAATCCCTTTTTTTTCAGAAAAATTCAGGGCGCTTCATTGGCATCTTTACTGGAACGGCAGCTTTGTTTTTAGAGCTTGCTACCGATGAGATGTTTTTGATCCGAGGTGAGTCCGCGGCCAGGTCGGGTTTGGAGAGCAAAGCTTTGGATGATCTCAATAACTGCTGGTACTTCTTACAAAAAAGGCACATTTAAACCCATCATGGAAATCAGGCCTTTAAAGCTTCCGGAGTCGATCCTGTTGGAAGAAGAAAGCAGCTTTTTTCATGAGGTGTCCGCTGGGCCGATCTCAGACGGCTAAAAAAAAATCCCAGGTTCGCAAAGAGGTTATACCGGAAACCGGCGGCAGTGTGTCTGAAGCTGCCTGCCAATGAAAACCGGAATGTTTTAAGCATCGCCGAGAATGTGATTCTGGGGAGTGGCATTTAGAACACTGTCGTGTAGATAAAAGTGTGCCCAAAATTTTGAAACGGCCCTGAATAGTGTTTAACTTTTTGGAGCAACTTCAAGGCTTACAGAATAGTGCGACAAGCGGAGATGAATATACATAGAATCTGACCTTTTATATTAATTATGATACCTATACTATCCTCTTCTGGTGGATTCACGAACGATCAGTTCTGCAGAAAGCGTAATGTTTTGAGCGGGAAAGCTGGCTTTGTTTATATGTTTCAATAGCAAAGAGCAACTTGTTTTTCCGATTTCATAAGCAGGTTCTGCAACTGTCGATAAGGTGGGCGAAATAATCTCGCAAATCGGGTCATTGGTAAATCCAATTACGCCTATTTGTGGCCCCACTAAGATATTTTTTTGTTTTAAAGCCATAATCGCGCCAATTCCTTTCCGGTCGTTTACTGCAAAAATGGCGTCAGGTGCCTGCGGTCTCTTGTCCATTAAAACGGAAACATCATTTATTCCGTCTGCTTGGGAAAAACCGGAATGAATAATCAGAGACGGATCCAAAGTGAGATTATTTTTCATCATAGCATTCTCATAACCGTTAAGCCGCTTTTGGGTCAAAAGCAGATCTTTTGGGCCGGTGATGTGCGCAATTCGTTTATAGCCGCAATCAATTAAGTGCTGAACTGCGGCAAATGCACCGTGATAATCATCTTGCATGACTCTGGAAGCAGGAATATTTTCTGCTACCCGGTCAAAGAAAACGACAGGTAGACCGTCATTGATGATCTCGTCAAAATGTGCATAGTTGTTTTCATGTGCAGAAACACAGGCCAGCAAACCGTCCAGGCTGCTCACTGATAAATCCTCGACAATTTTAATTTCCACTTCCGGCGAATCATTCGTTAGAAAAAGGATCAGGTTGAAACCATGCTCTTTTGCCACTTCCTGGATCCCGGTGATGACCGTAGAAAAATAATAATTTGTAATCGCAGGAATAATTACACCGATGTTGTGCGTACTTCTTTTGACTAAACCCGTCGCATTGAAGTTAGGTTTATAGTTGAGTTCATTAGCCATATCTAACACTTTCTGACGCGTCTGAGAATTTACATCGTAAGTGTCTCTTAATGCCCGTGATACGGTAGCGACCGAGATGTCGAGTGCTTTGGCAATGTCCTTTATAGTAATATATCTGCGACGCATGGTAGTCTTTGGTATTATTGGGTTAAAGCCGAAAGTACAAATTATCTGCTTAGGGTGGGATGAATAGGAATTTACTCCGTTGGACTTATCAATAACAATATAAAATCTCCCGTTTGGATCATGTTTTCGTTAACGTTCTCGCTACTATTTATCTGTATTGATGCTTCGTTCAATACAAAATCGTTGTAATATTGAAAACGCTAATATAAAAAATGGCATTAGATGGATTCAACAAAAACGGTCAATATCTTTTGCAGAAGGTTCTGGGGGCGTTTTCAAGGGTCATATTCTATCACCAAAATGTACTGATATTCTGCTGATGAGCAATTCGATTTTAAGAGGTTTTCTGTTTCTCTGTGTTTGGATGAATTGTTTAGACTTAGAGGCAAAGCAGACTGATAAGGTTATGAGAAGTAAAACGGATAGCCTGCCGGCTGTTTTTAGTGGTGATAACGTAGATCTGATCGAAAAGGATTTTCGGCAGAAGGCGGTTTTGCATTATAGAAAACATGAGCTGCCGCAAAACAAAGTCGGTTGGACTGACTATAAAAAAGCACTTACCGGGAAAATTTTTGAAAAATCCGGTGCTGTCATCAACCACGATCTTGCCTTAAACTACAAAGAAACCAGGACGCACCAGCTTAAAGGTTATTCAGTCAAAAACATCATCTTTCAGACGCGCCCGGGAATTTATGCTACGGCTAATCTGTATGTGCCGGAAGGAAAAGAAAAGTTTCCCGCCGTAATTGCCATGCATGGCCACTGGCCGAATGGAAAAGGTAATGAAGTCGTTCAGTCGCTTGGACATACGCTGGCTCTGAACGGATATGTTTGTCTGGTTATGGATGCATGGGGATCGGGTGAAAGAACTACGGTTCACGGCGTGCATGAATACCACGGCTCAAATTTAGGCGCATCCATCATGAATATAGGTGAAACGCTGATGGGCGTACAGATCTCGGACAACATCCGTGGCGTCGACCTTTTAAGCTCACTTTCTTTTGTCGATAAGAACCGGATAGGGGCAACAGGAGCAAGCGGGGGAGGAAATCAAACCATGTGGCTGTCGGCACTGGACGAACGTGTAAAAGCATCCATGCCTGTGGTAAGTGTTGGTACTTTTGAAGCCTATATCATGCGCAGCAACTGCGTTTGTGAGCTACTGCCGGAAGGTCTTACATTTACCGAAGAAGCGGGTGTGTTAGCAATGGTCGCTCCTCGAGCCTTAAAAATGGCCAGTGCTTTGAATGATGCGAACCCGGCATTCATTCCGGCAGAAATGCTCAGAAGCTATAAAAATGCTCTGCCGGTATTTGACATGTTGGGCGCTTTTGATAAACTTAGTTATCAGCTCTTTAATACCGGACATGGTTATTGGCCTGAGATGAGAGAAACAATGCTTGGATTCTTTGATCTTTATTTGAAAAATAAAGGGACGGGCGCGGCGAAAAAGGAAATTCCGTTCGAGCTTTTAGCGGAGAAGGATCTCATGGTTTACCAGGTTGGTAAGAGAGACACATCGGTTGAAAGCATAGCGGCTTACAACAGCAGGAGAGGACGGGAATTAAAAGATCTGGCACTAAGAAGCATATCTGCGGGTGCTGAAAAGAAGAGGAGTGAGCTGCGGCAGATATTAAAAATTTCAGAAGATGCAGCGCTGATCAATACCTATACCTATGGAATTTCTAACGACTGGCAACGGATCGCTCTGGAAACTTCAGCGCATCACCTGATTCCTGCTTTGTTTAAAAAACCGGCTGCCGGAAAAAATAAATACGTAATTGTCTTAAATCCACAGGGGAAAAAAATGATTGGTCCTGTCGAACTGAAAAGGTTTGCCAGCAATGGGAAAGGAATTTTGGTTATGGATCTTTGGGGAACCGGGGAAAGCCAGTCTGCTGCCACAGTGGCGTACGAAAAAAGCCTGCCGCCCTTTCATACACTTGCCAGAGCTTCATTATGGCTTGGTGAAACGGTGATGGGCAAATGGGTGAACGAAATTAACATCGCGGTAGAATTTGTGAAAATTCAGTCACCCGCAGCTGAAATAGTACTGTATGCAGAAAAAGAAGCCGGCACCGCAACTTTATTTTACGCAGCTCTTTATAAGGGAAAAGAGCAAATCGTTGTCAGGCAAAGTCCGGTCAGTTATCAGTTTGACAAGCGCGAGTCTGTTGATTTTTTCAATATGGCCCTGCACCTGCCGGGAATCTTACAGTGTGGGGATATTTCATTGATTTGCGCTTTGGCTGAAAGACCGGTCGTTTTTGAAAAACCAGTTACCATATCGGGAGAAACAATAGCTGCGGAGAAACTTGAAGAGATAAAATCTGAATTTGAAAAAGTAAGAAAGAACTACGGTCAATCGGGTTCTGTCACTTTTAAATAAAATAAAAATGAATAAAAGAGATTTTTTAAAACGTGTCGGACTGGGAAGTATCGGGATTGCCGGCGCAGGAATGAACCAAAGTTGTGCTTTGGCTAAAACGGATTCAAAGTTGCCGGCCATAAAAAAACAGGCAGGAGCTTTGCGTAAACAGCTTTTCAACATGAGCGGGTATGCCGCGCCGAAAATTGATACCGTCAGAATGGCATACATTGGGCTGGGCAATAGAGGAGGCGGAGCAATAAAACGCATCGTTTTTCTCGAAAATGTTCAGGTAAAGGCGCTCTGCGATATCAGAACAGAAAAGGCTGATGAAGCTGCGAAAGTCTTTGAAGGCAGCTCGCATACCCCCCAAATCTATGCAGGAAGTGAAGATGCCTGGAAGAAAGTTTGCGAAAGAGATGACATCGACCTGGTCTACATCTGTACGCCCTGGAACCTGCATGCGCCGATGGCCAGGTATGCGATGGAACATGGAAAGCACGTAGCCTGTGAAATTCCGGTTGCAACCACAGTGGAAGAGTGCTGGGATCTGGTCGAAACCTCGGAACGCACAAAAAAGCATTGCATGATGCTTGAAAACTGCTGCTATGATTTCTTTGAATTACTGACACTGAACATGGCCAGACAAGGGTTTTTCGGAGAGATCCTTCACGCAGAGGGTGCTTATATCCATGATATTTATGATTCATTGTTTGATAAAAACAAACGTTACGATCTGTGGCGGCTGAAACAAAATGAACGTAACGGAAATCTTTATCCTACACACGGGATCGGTCCGGTTTGTCAGGCTTTGGATATCAATCGCGGTGACCGGATGGATTATCTGGTTTCCATGGCCAGTAATGATTTTATGCTTGCACCGCGTGCCAACAAACTGGCCGGGCAGGATGCTGATTTCAAACAGTTTGCCGGGCATTCGTTCCGGGGAAATATGAATACCACCACAATCCGCACCGCGAAAGGCAAAACCATTATGCTACAGCACGATGTTACCTCGCCACGCCCTTATTCGAGGATACACCTGCTCAGCGGTACCAAGGGCACTGCACTAAAATACCCGCTACCCGGCCGGATTGCGCAGGGACATGAATGGTTTTCGGAAGAAGAATACAAGGCGCTGGAGAAAAAATATCAGCCTGAAATTATCAAGAAAATCGGGGAGCTTGCCAGGCAGGTAGGGGGCCATGGCGGAATGGATTTTCTGATGGACTGGCGTTTGATCGACTGTCTGCGCAACGGACTGGCGCTGGACCAGGATGTGTATGACGCGGCCTCATGGAGCGTAATTTCACCGCTCACCGAGTGGTCCGTGGCAAACAGATCTGCTTCGATTGATATTCCTGACTTTACAAACGGCGCCTGGAGAACAAATAAACCGGTTGATATTTCGCTCAGGGAGGGTGGGAATACCAAAGTAAAAGCCTGATTTTAATTTTTTTTCACATTATATATAATTCAATAAAACAATTGTCGAAAATGAAAGTTGTCGTCTCTGATACGAATCTTGACCTGGGCCGGGCAGCCGGAAAAGCAGCCGCTGATCTGATCCGCGCGAGCATAACTGAAAAGGGAAGTGCGAATATTATTCTGGCTACCGGAACAAGCCAGTTTGAAACCATAAACCAACTTATCAAAGAAGATATTGATTGGTCGAAGGTAACCATGTTTCATCTTGATGAATACATTGGCATGCCGGTATCGCATCCTGCCAGTTTCAGAAAATATTTGAAAGAACGTTTTTTGGATAAAGTGTCACCACTGAAAGCAAGTTATCTGATTAATGCAGAAGAAGATGCACAGGCCGAAGCCCAAGCATTGGGAAAATTGATCAGCCAGCATCCCATTGATGTGGCACTGGTTGGTGTAGGAGAGAACGGTCATCTGGCATTTAATGATCCTCCGGCCGATTTCGATACAGAAAAAGCATATCTGGTTGTGAACCTTGACGAACCATGCAGACGTCAGCAAATGGGTGAGGGCTGGTTTGGTTCGTTGGATGAAGTTCCAAAACAGGCGATCAGCATGTCGGTGCGTCAAATCATGAAATCAAAGTATATCATTTGTTCAGTGCCGGATGAACGGAAGGCGCAGGCTGTGAAAGACAGTCTGGAGCAAGAGGTAAGCAATTTGTTTCCTGCCAGTATATTACAGCAGCATGGGCACTGCGAATTTTATCTTGACAAACCATCTGCCAGTCTGCTAACCAAGGCAGGGGCTTTTTGAAATCAGACTTAACATTTTTACATGAAAAACCTGGAAGTTGTGTCGGTCAATAGCTTGACCCGCCTTGAAACCATTGTGTCTGTACTTTTGGTCGGACTGATGTTTTTCATTTTCGGCTTTGTGTCCTGGGTCAATTCTATTTTAATCCCATATTTTAAAATAGCTTGTGAACTGACCAGCTTTCAGGCCTATCTGGTCGCGTTTGCATTTTATATCGCGTACTTTTTTATGTCCGTACCATCGTCCTATCTGCTCAGGGCTGTGGGTTTTAAAAAGGGAATGATGTTTGGATTCTGGGCCATGGCGCTGGGAGCATTTATTTTTGTGCCAGCTGCTATGACAAGAACCTATGAAATTTTCCTTGCCGGACTTTTTACCATCGGTATAGGGCTTGCCATTCTGCAGACTGCCGCTAACCCTTACATTACCATTCTCGGATCGAAAGAGCGGGCCGCGCAGCGAATCAGTATCATGGGGATTTGCAACAAGGCTGCCGGGATTTTATCTCCTATTGTTTTTGCTGCAGTAATTTTAAAACCAACGGATACTGCACTTTTTGCCGGACTGAGCACGATGACAGACATTGAGCGCAGCACGGCTCTGGATGAATTGATCCGAAGGGTAATCAATCCCTATATAGGACTGGGGATTTTTCTTATTATTCTGGGAATTCTCGTTTACAAATCGCCGCTTCCTGAAATTGATACCGAGCACGAAGACCAAAATCTGGCAGATATCAATTCCGGTAAAACCAGCATATTTCAGTTTCCGCATCTGATATTAGGCGCAATCGCTATTTTCCTTCATGTCGGAACGCAGGTAATCGCCATTGATACAATCATTGGTTATGCAGGCTCAATGGGCCTTAATCTGCTGGAAGCAAAGGTTTTTCCATCTTACACACTTTTCTGCACGATCTGCGGATATCTTTTAGGTATCGTTTTTATTCCCAAACTGATTACGCAGGTCAATGCCCTGCGGGTCTGTACGGTTTTAGGAACCGTTTTCACTGTACTGATTATATACGCTAAGGGAGAGATTAGCATGCTTGGTCACAGTACCGATATTTCAATCTGGTTTGTGGTGCTTTTAGGACTTGCCAACTCGCTGGTCTGGGCCGGAATATGGCCAGTTGCACTGGATGGTTTGGGCAGGTTTACCAAGCTTGGAGCATCGGTAATGATAATGGGTTTGAGCGGAAATGCCATCATGCCATTATTTTATGGTCACTTTGCCGATGTGTACGATGTGCGACAGGCCTACTGGGTGCTGGTTCCGTGTTATCTGTATCTGGTTTACTATGCATTTTCCGGACACAAAATAAGAAGTTGGCTCTGAGTTTCTTTGCTTTTTAAAGGCGGATTTTAAAATTTTATTATATAAAATAATGATGATTAAAATTTTCAACGGCAACATTCTGACGCCTTACCGAATGATCAAAAACGGCACAGTCGTTATTACCGGCAGGCAGATTGCCCAGGTGAGTGAACGAGATATTGAGACAACGGATGCTGTTGAAATTGATGCAAAAGGAAATTACATTTCACCCGGTTTTATCGATATGCACATCCATGGGGGCGGTGGCTACGACTTCATGGATGGCACTGAGGAAGCTTTTTTGAAAATTGCTGAAACGCATGTGAGGTATGGCACCACATCCATGGTGCCGACAACGCTTACAAGTAAAAAGGATGACCTTTTGAGAACACTTGATCTTTATGAGCGGGCACACAAAAAAAACCGGAACGGATCACAGTTTTTAGGGATGCATTTGGAAGGTCCATACTTCTCGCAGGGTCAGTGCGGTGCACAGGATCCGCGCTACATCCGGAACCCTGATCCAGAAGAATACGAACAGATTTTGGCTTATTCGTCTTCCATCGCAAGGTGGAGCGCTGCACCAGAGCTTCCGGGCGCCATAGCCTTCGGAAAGCGTCTTGTTCAAACGGGGGTTTTGGCCGCAGTGGCCCATACAGATGCCATTTATGAAGAAGTCTTGAAAGCTTATGAGAGTGGCTATACACTGGCAACGCATCTGTATTCAGCCATGTCGGGCGTTACCAGAAAAAACGCGTTCCGTTATGCTGGAACCATAGAAAGTGCGTTTCTATTGGATATGGATGTGGAAATAATAGCAGATGGCATTCATCTGCCTGCACCGCTATTAAAACTTATCTATAAAATAAAAGGGGCGGATAAAATTGCCCTGATCACTGATGCCATGCGGGCTGCTGCTATGCCGGAGGGTGAAAGTATCCTTGGTCCAGTGTCAACAGGTTTAAAAGTCATTGTGGAACAGGGCGTAGCTAAATTGCCTGACCGCACATCCTTTGCCGGAAGCGTTGCTACTGCCGATCGATTGGTGAGAACTATGGTTGAAATGGCGGATATTACTTTATTGGAGTCCGTACGAATGATGAGCCTCACGCCGGCCAGAATTATGAAAGTGGAAAGCCATAAAGGTTCACTTGTTGAGGGAAAAGATGCAGATATAATTATTTTTGATCGTAATATTCAGGTGCAGACAACGATCGTTCAAGGAAGAATTGTGTATCAAAAATAAAATATCCATTTTGAGTTTGTTATTGAAGGCCAATATTTTACTGCGTATATACAGATGGGTTAATTTATTTGACATGTTGTCCGTGTTCCTGCATCTGAATATTTGATGAACATAGGATACTGATATCCTGCGTTATTATCCGGGCATCTTTTAAACGTTTATTGTCATTCTTTCCAATGGTGCAGACAATCTAATTCTGTTTGATTATAACGGATGCATTACCCGTATAATATTCGTCTGAGATTATTTCAATGGCGCAGGCCAGGATGATAAATCACCGTTTTCAATCATTCGTTCACGGTAAACAATATCCTTTTTTCGATAACGTTCTCGCTGATTTTTATTCTATACAGCTTGTATCTACTGTCAATAAATTAGTCATTTGCCTTGTAAGTAAAATATAATTCTGAGTTAATTTTAATCTGCCATATAATATGAATCCAAATTTAATGAAGATGTATAAGTTATATCTGATACTGCTTATGTATGTACTGATAGTTCCGGAACCATCAAATGCTCAGGATATAGAAGTGATTACCGGTGTGGTAAATGATGGTTCAAACCAAACGACTATTCCTGGCGTGAACGTACTGATAAAAGGTACAAACAGCGGTACTTCCACCGGTGCGGACGGAGCTTACAGCATCAAGGCCAAACGCGGAGATGTGATCATATTTTCGTATATCGGCTATCTGACACAGGAAATTACCGTTGGAAATGAAAACAGGATCAACGTAAGCCTGGCTGCATCGGCAGCACAGCTTAATGAAGTTGTTGTTACAGCCCTGGGTATTAAGCGGGAGAGTAAATCACTTACCTATGCTGCCCAGCAATTATCTAATTCAGATCTTACGACTATTAAAGACCCGTCGGGCAACATCATGAACAGCCTGAATGGAAAGATTGCAGGTGCGGTTATTACCCCCGCTGCCAGCGGACCGGGTGGTGCAGTAAGGGTGGTATTAAGGGGGAATCGTTCAATCAGTGGAAACAACAATGCGCTGATCGTTGTAGATGGCGTACCTATAGACAATACCATGTCAACCGAACAGGGAGGCGGAGGGTCGGCTAATACGCCAGCCACGCAGCAGAAAAGTACCAGCAGCGGTTATTCGGGAAGCGACGGCGCTGCAAGTATAAATCCTGAAGATGTAGAATCGGTTACCGTTTTGAAGGGACCTGCCGCAGCGGCACTATACGGAAGCAGGGCTGCCAATGGCGCACTGATGATTACTACCAAGCGGGGTAAAAGCGGTAAGGTAGCAGTGAATTACAACGGGGGTGTTTCCATTGATAATCCGCTTATGCTGATGGATTTTCAAAATACTTATGGTCGTGGTAACGGCGGTGTGGCAGGCCCGACTGCCGCAGGAAGCTGGGGAGCGCCTGCTGAAACCTATAGGAATAATGTACGGAATTTTTATAATACAGGAACAACTATCAATAACTCGCTTAACATATCCGGCGGAACCGAGAAAATGCAGGGGTACGCATCCTATACCAACAATGCAATCAGCGGAATTATACCCAACAATAAACTGTCTCGCAATACCCTTAATCTGAGGTTAAACAATGAGATTGTAAAGGGCCTAACGACCGACGTGAAGATTACTTATGTCAATCAGAACATAAAAAACAAACCGCGGCTGGGAGACAACGGCGTAACCAATGAGGCTCTAATCATGCCAAGAGACATGAGTTCGGAAGAATTGAAAAACTACGAGATTGTCAATCCTGCCACGCAGCAGCCTCAGCCAACTTACTGGACAACCAGTTCTTTCTTTCAGAATCCATACTGGGATGTCAACCGGACTGCGCTCAACGAAGAACGGAACCGGGTTATGATCGTCGGATCGGCAAAATACCAGTTAACCGACTGGCTGTTTGTTCAGGGCAGATACAGTATGGATCGGTACGATGACAAGATAACCGGTTCGTATTATGCCGGCACGCTTCCCGTTCCTACACTGGCCGGAGGCCGCTATCAGGAAAACCATGTAAACCGCTGGGAAAGGAACATTGATTTTTTAATGTCCGGGACAAATAAAATCGGAGAAAATCTTTTTGGTGTAACCTACAACGTTGGCGCGGCTATCCTGAACAACAGTGGTTACAATACGCAGTCACTGGCAAATGGTCTTCGCATTCCAAACGTTTTCGATCTGAACTTTGCCACAACACCGGCATTTGCCAATATCGTTTCCAAAAAAGAAATCCAATCTGTGTATGGAAGTGCTTCGGTTGATTTTAAAGAACTGCTTTTTTTAGATGTAAGTGCACGTAACGACTGGTCTTCAACGCTGCCATCACCGCACAGTTATTTTTATCCTTCGGTAGGACTTTCAGGTTTACTGACCGGGATGCTGAACCTTCCGGAGTGGATCAGCTATTCCAAAGTTCGTGCAGCCTATACCCAGGTGGGAAACGATGCGGATCCATACCTGCTCAATCAGACATATACATTCAGCCAGGGAGCAGGATCCGGTTTCGTGTCGCGTGACCAGACACGGTATATCAATGATCTTAAACCTGAGCGTACAAAAGCCATCGAACTGGGAACGGAATGGCGTTTCTTCAAGGGAAGACTCGGACTTGATCTGACCCTTTACAAAACCAATACTATCAATCAATTGATTTTCATTGGTTTGCCGCAGCCATCGGGTTATAATAATCAGTACGTTAATGTGGGTGATATCGAAAACAAAGGTATAGAACTTATGCTGACGGGTAGTCCTTTAAAAGCCACTGATTTTATGTGGAATACCTCGCTTAATTTCGCTGCCAACAGGAACAAGGTTATCTCTCTTTTGCCAGGCATTGCCCAGGCCAGTCTGACAACGGCCACCAATTTTGCCAGCTCACTCATCAGGCCGGGCGGGTCCTACGGTGATATGTACGGTTTTATATGGGAGAAAAATCAGGAAGGCCGTCACAAGGTTAGTAATGCTGGTTTACCCGTTGTGCAGCAATTACAGAAAATAGGAAATTTTAATCCGGATTACACCCTGGGATGGAATAACCAGTTTCAATACAAAAAGTTTAGTCTTTCCTTTTTGGTCGATGGTCGTGTAGGTGGAACCATCATTTCAGGTACGGATGCGCTGCTGGGCTATTTTGGTCTGGCAGATTATACCACACCATTCAGAGACGGAGGTTTGGTGCTGAACGGGGTAACGCCTGATGGCAATGAAAATACGGCATCGATTAAGGCCGAGCAATTGTGGACACAGGTATCACAGGGAGGCACCAACGCTTACGGAGAGTTTTTTGCTTACAGCGCTACCAATTTCCGGCTAAGAGAACTTTCGTTAAGCTATGATTTTGCTTTGAAGGGGACGAGAATAAAAACGGCAAGGATTTCTGCCACGGGAAGAAATCTGTTTTTCTTATACAGAGGGAAATCTTTATTAGACATTCCGGGAATTGGCAAGCGTACCTTACCGATCGATCCTGAGGCTGCTATCGGTTCAAGTAATTATCAGGGAATTGAAAGTGGTATCGTGCCCACCACACGTAGTCTGGGTATCAATGTTAGTTTATCCTTTTAAATAAATTCAACGATGAAAAATTATATTCTGGTCTTCGCCCTGTTTGCTTCAACTTCAGGCATTATAAGCTGTACAAAAGATTTTGTAGACATCAATAAAAATCCTTCCAAACTTACTGAGGTGGGTTCCAGGGAGCTGGGATTTATGTTTTCAAGAGCGCAATCGGCAGCACTCTATCACCGGCCTTATTATCAGACTATTTCCATTTTGATGCCTGATTTGTATGCGCAGTATTATGCCCTGACAACTACCAGTTTCACCACAGACCGCTATGCCTTTAACGACACCTGGCTTTCCCGGCCCGGTATCATCACGTATGTATTTGCTATGCCGCAGTTACAGGCTATTTTCGACGCAACTGAAAGAACATCGGCAGAGTATGCGCTGGCCAATATCATGAAAGCATATGTGTTTCATCGTTATACGGATCAGTTCGGTCCTGTTCCTTATTTTGGAGCGGGCAGCGCGGCTACAAGTATCGCTTATGATTCACAGGAAGTAATTTATGATGATCTTTTTAAACGGCTTGACTCAGCAAGTGTCAATCTGAAAACAGCCAGTGTAACGAATGTATTCGGAGCTCAGGATCTGATTTACGGCGGTGATGTGTCAAAATGGATCAGTTTTGCAAACACACTTCGTTTGCGCATGGCTTTACGGATTTCCAAAGTAGATCCTGCCAGAGCAAAACGGGAAGCAGAAGCTGCAGTGCTGGCCGGCGTTATGACAACCAACGCACAGACGGCAACGGTTGAAAGATCCTTAAACGGTGACGATGGTAACGGTCTGGCTTTCAATGCGGCTGGAAATGAATTCAGTATGAGTTCAACCATGGCATCCTACCTGAAAGGTTATCAGGATCCCAGGCTGTCTATCTATTTTCAGCCGGCGGTTGCAACCGGTCAGTTCAAAGGTTTGCGGAACGGATCTTCGGCAACCGCAATAAACCTGCCCGGTAATCGCCCTGCTCAAACATCGAACATGGGCACAAGATGGGTTCAGCGCAACGGAAATGCCTGGGCCGCAAATCTGGCTTTGAGGCAGGAGGTGATGGCTGCTGCCGAAGCATACTTTCTGCGTGCGGAAGGTGCACTAAATGGCTGGAATATGGGTGGAGGAACCGCAAAGGAATACTACGAAAAAGGAATTGAACTGAGCCTTCAGCAATGGGGCGTTACAGATAATACGGCGATACAGGCCTATATCAATTCCACAGCACTTCCCGCTGCGCCAGGCGATGAAGCAAATTCAGCGGCAGTAGCAGCCACACCGATCAGATGGGCAGGATCCGAAACGGTTCAAAGAGCACAGATCGGTACCCAGAAATGGATCGCTTTGTTTCCGGATGGTGTAGAGGCATGGTCTGAGTTTCGCAGAAGCGGTTATCCTATTATGTATCCGCTTCTTCAATCCGACAATGCATCACTTCCTGTTGGAACGTTTATCAAGCGTTTGCCGTATTCGTCTGTGGAAGCAACGACCAATGCCGAAGCTCTGCAGAAGGCGCGCGAAATGCTTGGGGGACCTGATGACGCAGCGACGCCTTTATGGTGGGATTTAAATTGATAATGCAACCTGTTTTCCAGGTTATTATTTGATAGAATCTGAAATCATGTATGGTAGGTAGTGAACTGTTTAAAGACAATTCGGTAAATTTTAACGTCAATGCAGCCGTGCTTTTTAGGCTGCCGGTCTATGATAACCCGCATATTTTGAGCATTTCTGAATACGAGTTCCAGGAGGTGCTTTTGAGTAGCTCCGAGGTTGTAAAAAGCGAGTCTCCGGCAACCTCGGATGTTTTTGTGCTAGTTTAGAACCAGCTGCCCTTCTGGGCTATTTCCTGGCGGTCTCCATTGACGTCCAAAGGTTTTGAAGTGCATTATTTGTCACTCTGATTACAGCTGTATTAACCGGATAGAGTACCGATCTGTCTGCTTTCCTAGGCTGCTACTGGTCAGATTTATGTTTAAAATAATGTGGAGCAGTCTTGCGGTTTGTGGTCGCAACAGCCCTACCGCCAGCGGATTTTAAGGCCAATAGGGGCAGTTAATTCAATTTAAATACATTTTTCATATAGTATTTGTGCTTCGTTGAAGCTTTAAGTTTAAAATAAGATAAATGGTCACTAACGTGGTTTTCGGTAGCGGTAGATATTTCCTGGTAGAAAGGAAACTCCTTGGCCATTTCTTTCCGTCTTGTGCTTCTAACTCACGTACTGTCACGGAATCTGTATTCCTTTGAAGGTTAGCAATGTATATACCAAAAATGGATACGGCCAAAAGAATAGATTAAAAAAAAGTGAGCAGTAAAATCCATGCTACGGATGAGGCCACTATCCTGTAAAGGGGGACTTGGTAGCACCTATCATGCAGGCAGCGCAGAAGTTTTATTGCGGCCTAAACCGACGCACAAGAAATTGACGAGACGGAGCATTTTAGATTGTAAAGCTTGTTTCATATAACGCTTAGCAATGATCTTTTGAAGATAAAGGCATGGATGAAAAATTTTGCTTCCCAAAACAGATTCTTTTTATTCCACCTATCTGGCAATCATACCATTGTAAGGAAAACGCAAGCCAATAAAAAATCCGTAACACACCATGTAAATGTATACATGATACAATCACTGGCATGAGATTTTAAAGGCATAGCCATCTAATCATTTAAATCGGTAATGTCATGCAAAATCAGGAAAGTAAGAGGAGGGAAGTAAAGAATGCCGATGAACTTGGAAGTAAAGATCAAAACGGCACTTACGCAAAAGCGGGCAGCGAAGAAACGGGAGCGCTTCCAAACGATCCGGCAGAAAATGCTAAAAAGACTTCACCTGAACAGGATGCGGGTGAAAAGGAAGATACCAGATTGTCAGCGGATAGTTAAATAGGTAGAATGCTGGGTGTTTGAAATCTTGGACAGGCAACAACGGAGCTCATTTTCGTGACTCGTGTCAGCGCAGGACTTGAAGCCGAAGGCTGTCTATTTATCAAGCAACAAGACAATTCAAATGTTGTATTTCGTACAAACTCTCTCAACCTCATTAAGTCGAAAGCAAACAAGGTCAATCATATTCATACCAGTAATCAGCGTACTACCCGAAGATGGTTGAGGTATTTTATTCTCAGAGACGGAGCCTTTAATCTTGATCAACTGGCATGAGGAATGTAAAGAAATTATCTGAACAATGTGTTTAAAACATGGGTTGCCCTTACCCGGGAGTACGAAGCTCTGAACTTCAAAGTTGCTCATTCTTTTCAAGGAATGGCTTTCTTCAAGAATAAGTACAGATCGCTCAGAGAGAAAAAGTGCAGAATCTTCTTCGCCGTGTTCTGAACGGAAACGGCGAAGAAAATTGTTAGCTTGGTCTATTTATTCTCGACCGCACCTTTATCTGGTTGCTTCACGGTGAGTCCTTCTTCTGGCTTCCACTTATCATACTCCATATAGCGAGCCGTTTGGGTGGCTATAGCCTGTCCTTTCAACTTTGCAACGACATGAAGGGCACCATCAATTCCTGCGGAAACACCGGCAGTCGTAACGATTTGTCCATTGTCCACAAAGCGGGTATCTGACAGAATCTGTGCTTTGGGCGTTGCACGTTGCAACTTCTCAATGTAAGAATGAAAAGTAGTAGCCTGTTTACCGTCCAGCAGTCCCGCTTTGGCCAGTAGCCCGGCACCTGTACAAACCGACAGCATCACTTCAGCATGGGTAGCTGCGTTTTTTATCCAGTCAATCAGCAGCTTATTCTCAATGAATGGACCGGTATCGCCACCGGGTAAAACCACAATATCAGGCTTGGGGCAATCAGTCAGACTATAGCCCGGTGTAATTTTAATAAATCCCTGACTGATGATTGGTTCTTTGGAAAGCGAAACAGTATATACATTAAACCCGTCAGTTGAAGCAAATACTTCACTTGGTCCGGCGAAATCCAGAATCTCAACACCGTTGTGAATAAATATTGCCACATTTCGTTTTTTAGCCTGGTTCTCGCTTCGCGTCAGTGAGTCTGTAAGTTCAGGACTTCCTTCGACTAGAGGCATTCCACAATGCTTACAATTGCCGGGCTTTTCGTGTCGCTCAAGATCGCAGTCACTGCGGCAGGGTTTGCAATAATACGGCGTCAGTATTTCTCCCTGAGATATGTTTTTTGCCAAAAGTGGGCTACAAGCGGCAGCGAGCCAGCAAGCAGCGAACAGGAAAGATGGGTAACGAAGAATGGCGTTCATAGGCTAATGAAATTAAGTTGAGGTAAAAGATCCTGTGTTGTTTTTAAGTTTGTCTTTCTGCCAGATCCGGCGTAGCTGGCGGGCATCCTGAAAGCCACACTTTTGTGCAATGGCTTCCATGGTCATGTCAGGATTATGCCTTAAGGTTTGTGCCAGCTCCAGCCGCAGTAGGGTGGTGTAGTCATGAATGGAGATCCCGGTCTCTTTTCGAAATGTTCGGGTCATATTGCGGGTACTCATACCGGCGATTTCGGCGAGCGAGTCCAACGTAAACCTGGTTTTAAGATTAGCAATCAGCCAGTCCTGTACTTGGTGAACGGCCACATTCATGTGATTACGATAATCAAGGTAAACGCTTTTCTGCGAATGATGGGGACCGCGGCGCAGATAAACAACTAACTCACGGGCTATCTTCGAGGCGAACAGCGGGCCCTGCTGCTCTTCCAGAATTGCCAGTGCCATGTCTATACCTGCCGTTATGCCTGCGCTGGTATAAATCCCGGCATCGTTCACGAATAACCGGTCATGCTGTGTCACGATTTGTGGATAAGTTGTTTGGAGCTCATCAACGCGCTTCCAGTGCGTAGTGCATTTCCGGCCATTCAAAAGGCCAGTCTGGGCCACAATAAAAGCGCCTGTACAGACAGAGCAAATGATGACTCCCATACGGTGCTGCGCACGAAGCCATTCAAAGAAATCGAACCCGGCTCTAAATTCTTCTGACCGGATATAGTGCATGTCCATTCCAGGCACAAAAATCAAATCTCCGCGTTGAGGTAGCAGCTTGGTAAAGTGCTGAATCAGACCGATAGGAAGACCTGCTGAGCTTGTTACCTGATTTTGTAAACAGCAATACTGTAACTGATACGGAGCACCATACTCAGCAGCTTCGTAAAAGACCTGGATTGGTCCGGTCAGATCTAAGACGTGTACAAAGGGAGGTACAACAAAAATAACTTGCTGAGTTTGCGACATGGATAACTGATTCAGATTGTAAAATTAGAAGATACCTAGCATTTTAATGAGCCAAATATCGGACATTTTAGGCCAACAGTTGGTTACTCCGCTAAGTCATTTAGGTGGTTAAGAGGTCAGACGCGCCTGTCTTGCAGTCATAATGAAGAATTCTGACCCGATGATTACGGTAGCTCGGAAATTTTGGGTTTAAGATTTTTATCTTCTTGACCAATTTAAGAAATTGATCAAGAAGATAATATGAAAGCTGATAATACGGTGATGGTTCCACTTGCTACCAAATCCGATGATTTGATTTTCGAATTCTCTACATGTATTTCATTTTGATATTATTGAGGCATAAAATCGATCGGAGAAATTCTGTTAAAAAGTATCCTGATTCAACGAAGGGTGAGAAGTTCTCTTTCATAAGTAATTAAACAAAAAGCCTCAATTTGAAAAGGTGTTGGAAGCGATACCGACAGTATATCCGTCTCTGGTGAAGTAAAAACACAGGAATTAATCCGGGATAACAAAGCGGTAAGAACGACTGTGTAAATACTTGGTGATGATTGGACAATAAAAGAAGCCTTACGGATATTGCCTACGATACGGGATTTCTGTGGTATGGAAAAAACCTGCTGATATCAGCTTTTGCACAGGCTGCTTCTATTCGTCGAAATCGCTTTGTGGATTCTGATGTACTTATTTAGGTTTAAGAAGCACGCTGTAGTACTTGCCAGCAATCTGCCCGGTACACCGATATGCTGCCAAGAACGGTGCAAAATGGGTTGGAGATTGAAGTAAATAAAGTTTTCCCATTTGCTAACTACAAGCAAGCATATCAATATGCTGAGAAAGGCGGCTACATAGGAAAAGTTGTCGTAGAAATAGATTAAACTTCGAAAAGTGCTGCTTTGAAATAAACTTCTTGTTTTTTTAACATTTACATCATTTTCTAGGCAGAAGAGGTATGTTAACAATAGATAATACTGGCAAATATGGTAAACAAAGTGGCGACTTTGGAATACCGATTTGGTCTAAAGGACTTATACGTCCGGATTTAAACGACAGTGGTTTTCCACGATTGGAAGGGTTGAACATGCCCGGATCACTTATTCCCATGTCTGCTCATAAGAATGATGAAATTCTCGGTTAACTCAAGAAGAGGCAAGGTGAAACATCTGGACTCAGAAGGCTCACTGACAGCATCTCCAATCTGGGTGGATAATGATAATGAACGCAGGCGTAAATATTTACCATTAGAAAAAGGCCTTAGAAGGGGCACATTGGAAACCCAGCAGATTTTCATTAGGCTGGAGACGGAAGATTTTTTTTAAAAGTTCAGTTCTCTGATTGTGAGAAATGTATAGCAATATTCGTTGGACGAAAAGTTGAAGACAAAGATTACACTCTGAAAATGCAAAGTGATACCTGGGTGATGGATCTGCGCTAAGAAAAGTGACAAGAAATCCTCCTTCCTGAGGGGGCCAGCTTAAAGCTGCGCCATGTGTTTATCAGGTCGGGATGAAAAAGAAGTACTCAACCTTTTGGAGTAAATAGTTCTGCGCCTGGCTTCACACCTACGATCTGTCCGGGCGCGCTACAAATACCGTAGTTTTTTACTGGTAGTAATAGTGACTTCTCCCATACCGGATCTTATTATTCTATATATCGTCGACTCTTTTTTAGAGTGCAGAACCTGATTTATTTGATTAAATCAAAAAGACTAATTGTTTGGATTGTATGTTTTACCTGAATTCTTGCCATTAATTTTCCAAACTCGAAGCAAAATTCTATATCCATTTTTTCCATGTCCTGAATCGCGGCATAATTCGCTAAATTCAATTGTATATTTTTCTGGTAGTGGCTCAGGACTTTGGTCTGCCAGTCCTTATCACGGCATGCATTTAAATAGAGAATATATTTTGAGCTTTCGATTAGCGCCAAAATCTTATCCAATTCAGTGTCTAAATCAACCATTCGCCCTTCATTAGAATCCAATTTTTGCGCATGCGCTCTAGCGGAGCTGTGTTGCTGATAAGGTGTAGCGATAAACCCTCTCTTATCGGGAACCCCTGGCCATTTCAGACGTTGAACTACCAGGAAAGGAGTATTTCTTCGCAGAAAGTCTTTCAGCAAAGGCAAATTTAATAGCTCAAATGGGTTGTACGGCACAGACATTAATACTTGTTTTAATTGATAGCGTAGAAGGACTTATTTGAAATTGCGCCCTGAGGGAAATATTTCGGTTTGGATCGGCTTTCTACCTTGGGTTTTCCGGTTGACAGCCTGGGAAGCATACTCGTCTTTTTCGTCAGCCCTGGAAAGGGTTTGCACCGGCGGGTCCTGGTTGGTCTGGTTCATCTCCCTTAAAAGGTGTGACATATCAAAGCAGCGCTTGACAACCACGTGGGTGACTTCCCCTTCTCTTTGCAGTTTTCCTTCCACCATCAGAAGGCGTGCGCGAAGTATCTCTTTTCGGTAAGTTTCAAAAAGATTCTGAAAAACCACCAAGTTAGCAAAGCCTGTTTCATCCTCGATCGTAATAAAGCAGACGCCTCCTGCCGTGCCAGGCCGCTGGCGGACCAGCACAAGACCCGCTACCCGGATGATCATCCCATCTTTGTAGTGGGATAGATTTCCGGTAACGACTGTGTGCTGTGCTGAGAGTTTCTCTCTTACAAAACTTACCGGGTGTGCTTTTAAAGAAAGCGATGTCGAGGCGTAGTCAAGCACTACATGCTCAGAGTCAAGCATCGCAGGAAGCTGCACCTGGGGTTCAAATTCACTGGCTGACTGCTGACCTCGGAAAAGCCCCAGCGGTCTGTCTGCCAGCGCGGAAGCTTCCCACATCGCTTTTCTTCTATCCATGCCCATGCAGCGGAACGCGTCAGCATCCGCCAGTTTTTCAAGCGTAGCCTGCGATACGCCGGCGTCTCTGATCTGATGTATATTTTTATAGGGCTGATTCCGGCAGGACAAAAGCATCCAGATCTCATCTTCGCGCAGTCCCCGCACTTGCCTGAAACCAAGCCGCAGCACATGATATTTACCTTCTTTTTTTTCAAGCACATTATCCCAATAGGAGCTATTGATATCCACAGGTTTTACCTGGACACCATGCTTCTGGGCGTCAATAACAATCTGGGCAGGCTGATAAAAGCCCATGGGCATGCTGTTTAAAAGCGCAGCGGCAAAAATCTCCGGATAATAGCATTTGATCCAGCTCGAAACGTAGACAAGAAGCGCGAAGCTGGCGGCATGGCTTTCGGGGAATCCGTAGCTTCCAAAACCTTCAAGCTGTTTAAAAACCCTTCTGGCATATTCTTCAGTGTAGCCGTTTTTAACCATGCCCTCCACAAGCTTTTTTTCGTACTGAACCATAAGCCCTTTGGCTTTAAAGGTAGCCATACTTCGTCTAAGCCCGTCGGCTTCCGCGGGCGTGAACCCGGCGGCAACGATCGCGATTTTCATCGCCTGCTCCTGGAACAACGGTACGCCTAGCGTTCTTCCCAGAATTTCTTCAAGCTCTTTGGAGGGATAGGTAACAGTTTCTTCCCCATTTCTTCTGCGAAGGTAGGGGTGCACCATATCACCCTGAATAGGCCCGGGACGCACAATCGCAACCTCGATGACAAGATCATAAAAGCATTTAGGCCGCAGCCTTGGAAGCATTGACTGCTGTGCCCTGCTTTCAATCTGAAATACGCCGACAGTATCCGCATGGCTGATCATCTGATAGACCTCCGGATCATCCTGCGGAACATTAGCCAAGGTCAGGTCCCGAGCATAATGTTTTTTAGCCAGATCAAAGGCCTTTCGGATGCAGGTCAGCATACCCAGCGCGAGCACATCGATTTTAAGAAAACCAAGCGCGTCAATATCATCTTTGTTCCATTCAATATTGGTACGGTCAGGCATCCGTGCATTGATGATCGGACAAAGGTCTGTGATCCTGCCTTGCGTGATCACAAACCCGCCCGTATGCTGGCCAAGTTGCCTGGGAAAGCCCATAAACTGCGAGGTCAGATCCAGCACTTTTCTTAAATGCGGATCATCTGGGTTAAAGCCGTGTTCGCTGATGCGTTTGCCTTCAAACCATTCGTCGGTAAATTCCCAGATCGAACCTGAAAGACGGTTGATCGCATCTATGGACATACCCATTGCCTTGGCTACATCGCGGATCGCACCTTTTTGGTGAAGCTGGGTGACTGTTGCCACAATTGCCGAACGGTGACGGCCATACTTACTGTAAATATATTGGATAACTTCCTCTCGCCTTTCGTGCTCAAAATCCACATCGATATCCGGCGGTTCATTTCGGGCAGAGGATATAAAGCGCTCAAAAAGAAGATCAAATTTGGTAGGATCGACCGAGGTAATGCCAAGGCAAAAACAAATTGTGGAGTTGGCAGCAGAGCCGCGACCCTGGCAAAGGATGCGCTGCTCTCTGGCAAACCGGACGATGTCATATACGGTGAGAAAGTAAGCAGCATAATCCATTTCTTCTATAAATTTCATTTCATGGTGAATCGAGGAAACGATCTTTTCGGGTAGGACCTCACCGTAAATTTCTTTGGCACCCTTCCAGGTAAGAAAAATAAGCTCCTGCATCGGGCTGCGGCCCTCGCTGGTAATTTCTTCTGGGTACTCGTATTTTAAAGAGTCTAAAGAAAACTGGCAAGCCTCAGCGATCTGACGGGCGCGCAGGATCGCATCCGGATATTTTCGAAAAAGCCGCTGCATCTCCTGGCTGGTTTTCAAGTGCCGCTCCGCGTTTTGATGCAGCCGGAAGCCAGCATTATAGATCGTACATTTTTCACGGATACAGGTCATCACATCCTGCAGCTGTCTCCGATGCGGATGATGGTAATATACGTCATTGACAGCAGTCATGGGGACCCCAAGCCGATCGGCTAGTTTGCTTAAACGGTACAGGATCTTGGAATCATCACCTAGGTAGGAGCGGCTGGCTCCTAAAAAAAGCGAATCACCCAGCGCTTTTTTATAGCCGCGAAGGCTTTTTTCAAAAGAGGGATCCAGATCAAAATGCTCATTTAGACGGTCTGGCGGAATGGCAATAAAAAGCATTCCTTCGGCATGTGAAAAAACATCCGCCTGATACAGGTCACATTTTCCTTTCTCGGTCCGAAGGTTTCCCAAAGACAAAAGCCTGGAAAGCCGGGCATAGGCATCTTTACCGGTAGGGTAGGCAAGAAGACTTGGGCCGTCAAGAAGGTTCAGCCGGCAGCCGACAATGAGCCTGATGCCTTTAAGCTTTGCTGCCGCATGGGCTCTTACAATACCGGCCAGCGTGTTGTGATCGGTGATGGCCAGCGCGTCATAGCCCAGCTCGAACGCCTGTTCGACGAGCTCTTCGGGATGCGATCCGCCACGAAGAAAGCTGAAATTGGAAGTGATCTGAAGTTCAATGTAGCGCATAATGTTTTGGGCTGCTTAGGAAAAAAAACCATGGATAAACCAGTCTGGGTTATGCTCGCCATAATGGCCAGCCCGAAAGATCCAAAATCTGGCGCCGTGTTGATCTTCAACACAGTAGTAATCCCTATGAAGGCCTTCCTGGATCCACCATTCCTGCTCAATGCGCTCGGGTCCGTCTGCTTTTGTGATGTGGTGCACAATTCCTTTGTAGCGGAAAAGCATCGGCGGGTAATCCGGGACAGGCGCCGCTACCTGGATCAGTTCCGGAGCTGCCAGAAGACTAACAGGCCGTGGCCGGTCGGTGCGCCATGCGCAGCTGGGCTGCTCGGTCAGCGAGGCTGCCGTTTTAATCGAGCGTTCGGGCCAGTAGTGCTCATCAGGCAGGTAACGGTGCACAATATCCATTCCGCCCCGGCCGGTAAGCCGGTCCAATAGCTCTGCAATCTCGGTCATATCGCCACTTCCGGAAACGCTCCATAGCGTTTTTTGAACGGCATCGAGTTCTTCGGTAACAGGTGCTTCCAAAATAAAAAGCTCGAAGCCAAGATCGGGACGAAGGCTTGTAATTTTAAGCTGAAATAGCTTAAAAAGATGCTCTAAATTACAGGAAGCACTGTTTGTGCCAATCTCGATGGACTGCAGAGCACCATCCATTCTAAATCCTTTAAAAACAGCTTTTCGAATTCCCTTGCCCTCGCCGGCAAGCTTGGCGCAAAGTGCTTGCAGAAGTGTTCGCAGCGCTATCTCGATGGCTGGCGCGGTCCTGATCGGTTCCAAGCATGGCAATCTCTCTTGATAAGGTTCGATGGGCACGATCGGGACAATATTTTCCTGCATAGCGCCAAGGGCCTGGTCCATGCGGTTTAAAAGCTGTTGCCCAAATCTTCTTCGCAGCACCTGGCGTGGCATATCAATAAAACTTCCGATCTGGTAAAACCCGAGTTTGCTCATGCGTTCAAGTACGGAATCATCCAGTCGGAGTGCTGCTGGCGGAAGTGTCGCCAATGCCTGCTTCTGGGTCTGTGGATCAATCACAGGCGTGATCCTTCCGTAGCGGCAGATGGCCCAGGCCGTCCCAACCGTATCTGCCGCAGCTGCCCTGACATTATAACCTGAGCCGCGAAGTCGCTTTGTAATATCTTTCAGGTACGCTCTTTCGCTGCCCCAAAGATGCGCGCAGCCGGTGATATCAAGAATCAGTCCACTGCCGGCTATATCTGTTGCCACTACGGGTGAATAGCGAAGCGCCCACTCGGCCAATCCATTTAAAAGTTTTTCTGCAAGATCAGCACGGTGCTCAAAAACCTGGAGTTCGGGTTGCACGGCATGTGCATCAGCCAGCACCATGCCTGAACATATGCCCTGCTTCTCAGCTTCTGCACTTGCCGCTTTGATGACCATTCTGCCGCGCTCGGGGTATGCCATCACAAAAGCAGTGTCCTTCTGCGCTGCATGCCGGATCACCCAGCGGTCGGTGATAAGGTGCCGAAACCAGATTGAAACAAATCGCCTTGCCATATCATCCTGTTTTTAAAAGGTCCTTACCTGTAGCAATCTGCACGGCTATTGATACGTGCTCAAACAAACCGGCCTTCCACTGGATCTGCCACTGGCCGGTCTGGCCGTTACGGACTTTCAAAAGCTGGACATTCCAACGGAAAAAACCCATTCCCGGCATTTCATCTTCCAACGTGCTGGCAACCGGCGAGATTTTCCACCGGGCTGCGCAGGCCGTATTGCCCAGCATTCTCGGATTGATCCGGTGCAGTAGTCCTGTCACCCGGCTGTGCTCGACGGCAAGCTGCAAGCGGCGGGAGGCTGTCAGATCAAGGTCCTTTATTTCTGCAATTACAGCCGAAAGCGCCTGGCATTTGAGCGCTTCCTCAGTCATCCAAAGAAGGTCTTTCTCATTTTTCACATCGATGAAAATAACACGGTCAGGATCTATGCCGAAAAATTTAAGCGCTGGTGGATAAAGCGTTCTTTTCTGGCTAATCCATAGGGCAAGGCTGCCTTCCTGCATCAATTTTCCTAAAAGCGCCGCCATAAATCCAGTGGTGGCCGCAGCGTCTTGCGGGGCGTTACTAATTAGCTCATGAACGGCACCAGTTGGGAAAACATGGTTAGGAAAACCTTGCTCAGCTGTACCCAGCCCAAAATTGACCCTTTTACCCTCACTGGGGGGCGCGAACCCCTGCAGGGAAAAAATCTGCTTTTGCAAATTTTCAAAAATGTCGTTTTTGATTGCTGTTTGTTTCATAACTAACTTTTTTATTTTACATTTGATACGATTTGTATCAAAGTGTTGATTGTAATGATAACAAACTTAAGATGAATAGTCAAAACATTTTTTTTGGAAGCAACATTAAATTCCTTAGAGAGAGGCGTAAAATGAACCAGGAATCACTCGCTGAAAAACTGTCGCTAACCCGCTCCAAGCTCAATGCCCTGGAGAACGGGCATACCAAAGCCCCTCAGCCGGATGACTATCTTAGGTTCTCTGATTTTTTTAAAATCAGTGTGGACAGCCTTTTGCGCGTGAACCTTACTAGGCTCTCCGAGCTCAAACTCCGGGAGCTGGAAGCAGGCAATGATGTGTACATGACTGGCAGTAATATCAGGGTTCTGGCCATTACCGTCAATGAGCAGAATAAGGAAAATGTAGAGTATGTTCCTGTCAAAGCGAAGGCAGGTTATAGAAGCGGTTACAGCGATCCTGAGTATTTGGCCAGGCTGCCCCGCTATAATCTGCCGAATCTTCCCAGGTCCGGAACGTTTCGTATGTTTCCGACCGTGGGTGACTCGATGCTTCCCATTCCCGAGAAAAGCGATATTATCACCGAATATGTACAGGACTGGAAAAGTATAAAACCAGAAACGCTTTGCATTGTGATTCTGAGGGGAGAGCAGGATTTTGTTTTCAAGCAGGTCACGGTGCAGCAGGATGCCAGTTTAATGCTGCGCTCATTAAATCCGGTTTATGCACCTTACAGGGTAGAGGCGGATGATGTAATTGAAATATGGAAATATCATAGTTTTCACAGCAGGACCCTTCCTGGAGCTGCCACAAATCAGGATCAGATTATGAAAGTGCTTTTGGACCTACAGCAGCAGCTGGATCAGATTAAAAATGCGGTTCGCTAATCGTTTTAAAAATGCCACTGTATAGTTAGCAATAAGATTTATATAATGATGGATAAAAATCTGTGATACCTGTTTTAAGAAAATGAAGTTAGTGCTGCCTATAATTAACCAAGCCATGGCGGATCTTACTACTTACTTAACCAATCCAAAAATAAATACTTCAATTTAACAATGTCTGAAATATTTAAATGTCATTACTTTTTTGAAAGTCAACAAATTTACGTGCTGAAATTCGTCGAATGGATTTAGCCCCTTGTGCAGATAATTCTGAACTTTATAGATGGTGACTGGTTGGCAAGGATAACATTGAAATTAAGCAGCTTTCTTTTCTTTCGATGGATGCCGGAACGTATTTGCAGGAAAGGTTTTTCAGGCAAGGCTACCTTTCATTTGATTCGGAAAGGGCTGTCTTTATTCATGAATCAAGTTCCGAGCAGCATATTCTTTTGCCTATTCACGTTGATGAAGTTCCAGATTTTCTCTATGCTGCAATCAGTATAGTATGAATAGGCTATCTTTTAAGATAGATTTTCAAAGGCTCTTTCTGGGTTATCCTTCGGTAAAATGGACTATAGGTTCGGGTCCGGGCAACCCGCCCGAAATTAAAATCTCCTTTGTATGTGCTGTCCGCTACTGTAGCGGTTGGTCTTTTAAGAGCTTTTGGCTGCCTTGCGGACTGGTGATAAAAAGCAGCTGAAGAGGGCTCAAATGTTTTACAAAAATAAGAAGTCAAAAAGAATAGCGAAACCAGCACCCCAACCCTACGGACTCATAAAAAGTGCCAAAGTGTTTGGCGGAGCTTGGCAAAAGTAGATTTGTGTAATGTTAAATCGGCATTTTGAGTAACTCCGAGAACCGCAGCAAGTAACAAGAAATATCTGAGGGATCATTTGTTTTTCATTTCGGACGAAACAGGTTGTGAAAAGGGGATGTTTAATTATCTGTCGATGGTGCACTATGCAAAAAATCGTTACCCTGGTCTTTGCCTTTTTTAAATTCCAGTTTGCCAAACTTGTAAGTTAGGCTAATACCGAAAGAGCGGTAGGGAATCAGCACGGTATTGTTCGCAATGTAGTTTAACGTTTTCACTGTGGTGACCTGGGAAATATATTTGGTGAAAGGGTTTGTCGCTGTGAGCCCTATACTAGCATTTTTATTGTAGAACTGTTTACGGAAAGCAAAATTGTAAGTCAGCTGCTGTGGCCGTTTTCCCTGAATCGTATTGATAGCCGAAGAATAATTCCCGAAACCCTCCAGAATCAGCTCTTTTGGTAGCTGGTAGGTAGCATTCAGGTTGAATCGCCAATTGGTACCATTGGTAACATTGTTGGTTGTCAGCATGTTGTTGACCACCCTTTTTTGGGTAACGACAAAGTTACCCCGAAGATTTAATCGATTTGTCACTGGAACCGAACCTGAGACACTCACACCCGAGTTATATTCCGTACCGATGTTCTGACGGTAGGTCACAGAAACGTTTTCATAGGTGGAGTCTTCGATCATGTACGAGGGGTAAAATGTAGTGTATGGTTTGATATCGCTGGTATTGATCCGTTCGATCAATGCGATATAGACACTGCCGCCATTTTTGAAAGACTTATTGAAACCCAGTTCAAAGTTGTTTCCGATTTCAGGTTTTAACAGCGGGTTTCCAGCTGTGATATTGTAAGGATCACTAAGATTTATAAACGGATTGATTTCTCGGTATTCTGCCCGTTCTATCCGGCGCGTAAAAGCAAGTTTGAGCGATAGGTCCTCCTTGAAATTGTGTGAAAAAACCAGCGACGGCACCAGGTTGTTGTAGGAGGGAATAAAGGTGTTGGGATAATCTATTTTAACGTCTGTGTGCTCAAAGCGTGCCCCGGCTTTGATATTCAGCCAGTTAAACACCGTAAAGATAGAAGACACATACCCCGCATAAACTTTCATGTTATAGTTCAGCTGGTAGGACTGCAAAGGATCGGGAACAATCTGATTTAACCCCGTTTTTAGCACGCCTATATCGGCAAAGCTGCTGATATTCACAAGCACGGTTTTTAGACCGGTTTCCAGGAGGAATTTTTTGTGACCGGGTGTGAATAATCAATCGAAATGTTGGTCAGCTTATCTTTGCCCGGCGTATTTCCCACTGTTCCCGAATTGGCAACCCTTTCATTGGGATCGTTTTGGATCTGGCTGTACTTGCTACGCGGTTTTCCAAAACTGGAACTGTAAAGAAGGTTCAGTTCCTGGCCGTCTTTTTTTAGCTTTTTAATGTAATTCAAGCTCCAGTCGAGTGTGCTGTTGTATGCGCTGCTTCCAGAAACCCTTGATAAATTAGTCGTAGAGAGCAGTTGGCCGTCCGCATTGAAAATTGATTGTACAATGCCGGTAATACCATTACTTTTACTACTGAAATTATTATAACCGGCCGAGCCGGTCAGATTGTCTTTTTTTGATAGCGCCCAGTCAAATCCTATGCCTGAGCGGTATCCGCTTCTTTGAAAATCCTGGTATCCGTTTTGCAGAAGGCGGGTTGTGGTTGAGTCTAGGGCATTGTTGGACAGCCTGTCCTGGGTACTGGGCGTTCTGGAACTTAGCTGCTTGTTGCCGCTATAAAATGCATTAAAACCAAAATTATTATGCCTCAAATTCAGATTACCCGAACCGTTTTCAAGCCTTGTTCCGGCTGAAAGATTGACGGTTCCATTGACGCCCTGCAGCCGGTTATCTTTTAGGATGATGTTAATAATTCCGCCGGTTCCCTGAGCATCGTATTTGGCTCCTGGGCTGGTGACGGCCTCTATACTTTTTATCTGACTTGCGGGAATGGATGCCAGAGCATCCGTAAGGCTGTTTCCAAACACACTGGACGGCTTTCCATTGATTAAAAACCTTACATTCGGGTTGCCCTGGAGCTCGACATTTCCATCAATATCCACGGACACCTGCGGTACTTTTTTCAGTACATCCAGCGCCACACCCGCCTGTGAAGTAATGTCATTTACTGCATTGTAAACAATTTTGTCGATCTGGTTTTCGACAATGGCTTTACTGCCTGTGACTGTCATCTCGGACAAAACATTGACTGATGGCGTAAGCGCCAAGGTATTTAACGAGGCGGCTTTGGAAGAAGTTGACAGGATGATATCATTTACCTGCTTTTTCTGGTATCCGATAAAATCGATGGTGATCATAAAAGTGCCGGCAGAAAGACCGTTGACCTGGAAATATCCCGAAGTATCGGTTACCGCTCCGTTGACAACGGTTAGGGTCTTTTGGTCTGTAACGCTAACCGAGGCATATTCAACAGGAAGTTTGCTGGCGGAGTCTTTAATCTTCCCTGTGATTTTGTAAGCTTGATTGGTTTGTGCATGCGCCGTGGTACATTCGGCCAGGAAAAGAAGTATACAGAAAAATACGGCCCTCATAGCTAAGCTGGTAAGATGATACAGCAAACCTAGAGGCCAATACTGAATTTTTTTTAGAGAAAACTACCGATTCAGGGCAAGTTTTTAAAATAATTCCAGGTCAGCTTGAAGTGATGAAGACTTTCTGAAAAAGAGTATTGTACCGTAATATCAAGCTGATCACAAATTTGCTTTACAATCGAGAGTCCCAGACCATTATGCTGGCTGTGCTGGGCCTGTTTATAAAAGCGGTGAAACAACCTTTTTGAGTCCAGCGGCTGCAAAGATCCGGTGTTTTCAATGGTAAGTTCCTTCCCTTTCAAGGTTATCCTTATGGATCCGCCCTCGCGGTTATGGCGTCCTGCATTACCAATCAGGTTACTAAGCAGAATGTCGGTCAATTCAGAATTTGACTCTACGGTGAAAGGCTCGATATCGGTGATCCATTCTATTTGGTTGTTTTGCCAGAACTCCTGGAACTGGGTAAGTTTCTCTTCAATCTTTTCTTTCAGGTCAACCATTGATTTTTCAGGGAATTGATGATTTCCAATTTTGGCCAAAAGCAGAAGAGACCGGTTGAGTTTGGAGAGTCTTTTGATACCCGAATAAATGCTTTGCAGTGCTTGAATTTGTTTTTCAGACAAACCTTCCTCCTGAATCACCAGATCAAGTTTTGACCGGACAATCGCCAGTGGGGTTTGCATTTCATGAGAAGCATTTTCAGTGAATTCTTTCAGCATCCGGTAATCATTTTCCGCATGCATAAAGGTTTCCTTCACCAGCAGGTTCATATGAGCAAATTCTTCTATGTCCGTGGCAGGCAGATTGGGAAGTAACTTTTTTCCAAGGCGAAATGTTTTCAAAGCGTCCAGCGCATCGTAAAACGGTTGCCACAAACGGCGAAGGAGAACAAGATTCAGAAGGAGAGAGCAACCGATTACAGTGAGCAGTGTGATGATCGTAATCAAAATAACGGTTTCTGTAAGCATTTTTACACCTTCGATCGGTTTTGCCAGCGTTATTTGATAGTAGCTCCCCGAAACTTTTCTTATGAAGGTAATTTGTCGGTACTTATGTAGTTTTTCCTTTTCTTCGTTCCAAAGTTCTTTTGTTTCAAAAACCTCGGGAGTATGCAAGGATAGGGTACGCTCATAACGCACGAGCGTTTCATCCATAAGTCCATTGACAGGAAGTTTTTGCTGTGTATTTATATACTTTTCAAATTTTACTTTGTAATCATCCAGCGCTTCATCCAGCTCATGCACCAATACATAATTAATGATTAGCGAATAAGAAAAGCCCGAAATTACAAAAAGTATTGCCATGAACGTCAGGTTAATTCGACTATACCGGGAGAATAATTTCATCGGATTAATGATTAAGACTGAACTTGTACCCCATCCCGTAAACCGCTTTGATGTAGTCAGGACAACCAGCCTGCATCAGCTTTTTTCTCAGATTTTTAATATGAGAATAAATAAAATCATAGCTGTCTGCCATGTCGATATCATCACCCCATAAATGCTCGACAATGGCCTCCTTGGTGACAACCATATTTTTGTTACTGATGAAATATAGTAGCAGTTCATATTCTTTTTTGGTCAGTGCTATGTGCTAATCACCGGATTTAAGTGCACGTTCAGAAATATCCAGCGTCAAAAGTCCAATATTTATTTTGGTTTTTCCGTCAAATGATTTTCGGCGCACGATTGCAGCTACCCGGGCGCCCAGTTCTGCAAGGTGAAAAGGTTTGGTCAGGTAATCGTCGGCTCCAGAGTTCAAACCTTTGATGCGGTCGTCCAGCGAATTTTTCGCGCTGACAATTAGTACACCGTCCGTTTTGTTCATGGCTTTAAGCTCAGCTAAAATATCCAGGCCGCTTCCATACGGGAGCGTAATATCGAGAATGATGCAGACATACTCGTTTAAGATCACTTTACCGAGGGCAGAGCGGTAGTCATACGCGGTTTCACAAGAGAACTGCTCCGTGTTCATGTAGGAACAGATGCTGTCAGATAATTCCTTTTCATCCTCTATAATTAATAATTTCATAAGGTGCGTCTTGCTATGCGGCTATAGAATATACTCTCCTGGTTTCAAAGGTTGATACAGAATCTGAATTATTTCTGGATTACCGGGTCTCATACGTCAACCTGTTATCAAAGTTAAGCCTTTCGGTGTAACCGGATATGAAAAATGGTTTTATGCGATTTTTTGTGTTCCATACAAAATCCAGAAAAAATTCAGAATTGGCTTGTAGGTTCACGACCTAATACGGTTCAATGAAAACATTTAGAGCAGCAAGTTATATTCTGACCATTGCGATTGCGGAAAAAGCAATACAGCCTGGCGATGCATGTAAGCAAAAGCTCTTTGCTCGCAGTCTATTGGCATGGTACCTTTTGACACCTCTTTTTCATTGCTGTTTTGGCCAAGGGGCCGACTCCTCTTTCAGCAACCAGCCGCTTGTTTACCAATCCGCTAATCTGATTACACCAGGTTTGCTGATGGGATCGGGCGTTGTTACGACTGTACTTTTTAAAGATCAGATCAAATATAAAATAGTCCGACAGCGTAACGAGCATTTTAAAAGCTTTCATACAACGCTGGATAGCTATCTCGAATACGCATCCCTGCCAGTCGCTTACGGACTGGATGTGTTTGATGTAAAATCCAAAAACGATTTTCTCAACAGGACAGCCATTCTTGTTAAAGGAGAAATCCTGATGTACGCTTCTACAAACCTGCTAAAACTTACCACGCATGAGAAAAGGCCGGACCGAACCGATTACTATTCCTTTCCTTCCGGACATGCCGCCCAGGTTTTTACAACAGCCACTTTTTTAAGTGAAGAATATAAGAACCGGCTTACCTGGATGCCTTATGCCGCATACACCATGGCTGGTATTACGGGCCTGTTACGCATTGCCAATAATCGTCATTATATCGGGGATGTGCTTTTCGGAGCGGGGCTGGGATTTCTGTCGATGAAAGTGGCTTACTGGACCCACCGTTACAAATGGGGGAAAGACAAGAAGCAGAGTTTCTCATCGCTTGCCTACTAAACCTCTGAATTTTTAATTCCTTACTTCCTTGTTCCAATAATCCGCTGACGCAGACTTACCAAATATCCGGCATGATACACGCACCTGAGGTTCAAATTTCTAAATCAAAAAAACTAAATTATCAACCCTACCAATTGGCGGGAATTCTTGTTATGCTTGTCCTTATGACATCGTCTGTTACTAGGACAGCTTTACTTATAAAGTCTGCATCAACGATCGATTTTACGGTCATAAATTTGCTGGGTATATTCGGAATCGGTTTGTTTTATGATCTTATTAACGCAGTATACTTTGTATTACCCCTGATGATTTATTTATGGCTGCTAACTGGCAGGGGGCTGAACAGGAGCTGGCAGCGGGGTGTACTTTACGGAATTTTCTCGATTTTTACATTCGGGCTCCTGTTTAATATAGTCTCTGAATGGTTTTTTTGGGACGAGTTCAGCTCCCGGTTCAATTTCATTGCGGTCGATTATTTGGTGTATACCAATGAAGTGATCGGCAATATCAAACAGTCCTATCCGGTAGAAACGATTGTTTTCGTGCTACTTTTGACGACGGGTGTGCTTATTTATATACTCAAACCTTTTATCAAAAGAGCGGCTTCCCGCACAATGCCATTCAGGCAAAGATCAGTAGTGATGCTTGTGTATCTCCTTATTGTGGCTGGCTGCTATTTTCTGGTTGATAACAGGCTTAAGCAGTTTTCGCAGAACACCTTCGTCAATGAGCTGGCTGGTAATGGCCTGTATGAACTCTTTGCAGCCTACCGCAACAATGAGCTTGATTATGCCCAGTTTTATAAGAAATTATCAGATCAACAGGCTTTTGGAATGATCCGCACACTGATTCAGACCCCGGAAAGCCATTTTGTAAATAATGATCCTTTCAGTATCGAAAGAAAGATTATTAACCGCGGGCCGGAAAGAAGGATGAATGTAGTACTGATCAGTGTAGAAAGCCTGAGTGCTGATTTTCTAGGTGCATTCGGAAATACTCAGTATATAACACCGAACCTGGATTCTTTGGCTAGTCATAGTCTTCTTTTTACCCATCTATATGCAACCGGAACCAGGACCGTACGGGGACTTGAAGCGCTCTCAGTAGGTACACCGCCCACGCCAGGACAATCGATTGTCCGCCGTCCGGGCAATGAAGGGCTATTTTCAATGGGCCGGGTTTTTAAACAGAAAGGCTATCAAAGCAAATTCATTTATGGTGGTTACGGCTATTTCGATAATATGGGATACTTCTTTAAAAATAACGATTATCAAGTCGTTGACCGGAATCAAATTGCCAAAAAAGACATTGATTATGAAAATATCTGGGGGGTAGCGGATGAAAATCTCTTTACGCTGGCTACGAAAGAAATTGAAAGCACGGTCCGGGAAGGCAGGCCTGTTTTTGCACATATTATGACTACTTCGAATCACAGACCCTTTACCTATCCAAACGGACGCATTGACATTGCATCGCACACCAGCCGCGAAGGTGCAGTAAAATATACCGACTATGCGATAGGGAGATTCTTGCAAGAAAACAGAAAAAAGCCCTGGTTCAAAAATACGTTGTTTGTCATAGTGGCCGATCATTGTGCTTCCAGTGCAGGTAAGGCTGACTTGCCGGTCAGCAAGTATCTGATCCCTTTATTAATCTATTCACCGGGAAATATCCAGTCCGCAAAAGTTGACCGCCTGATGAGCCAGATAGATCTGGGACCGACCATTCTTGGCCTTTTGAATTTTTCCTATACGAGTAAATTTTATGGATATGATATTTTTAAGCTTGAAAAGGGTAGGGAAAGAGCCTTTATTAGTACCTATCAAAGCCTGGGTTACATCAGAAAGGATAGCCTGATCATTCTCAGGCCTCAGCGTCTTGCGAGTACCTTTGTCCCCGATTTTAGTAATGGTTCCGCACGCGAAGTCTCCGCAAATGAACACTTAACCCGTGAGGCAATCTCCTGGTACCAGACAGCCAGTTACCAGTTTAAAAACAAACGGATGCATTGAAAACGTTAACAGTGCTCAGAAAGGCGTTTGCAGTAAAAGTTTGGGAAACAGTCTTTGTTACAGAATGATCACAAGTATGCTGGCAACAACGAAAATAGCGCTGGCATAACCTTAAGATAGCTAAAAGAGATTGATGTCGGCAGCCCGAGCCGGCGCTTTTCAATGCTGTAACGCTAGACTTCTCAGGACTTGGAAACCAACTGATAATTCAGATGTTGAATCATTAATCAAAAAGTTCACGGCGGTCGGTCGCCCTTAGCTTTGATCTATAATTAAAATCCTATATGCCATACCCTAGGTGAGACAGCGGACCCGGGTGGTGGACGGTAAGACAGGGGAAATCCAGCCTGTTTTAGCTTCAGCTGTTTTAGCAAGCCCATTTACGGATGAAGTTTGGTCATCACTTTGGTGTGTCCACAATAGCGGTCAATTCAAATAAAAACATAAAATAGCAAATTAGATAAGGATTAACTCCCACTATCAACAAGGAAATAATTAGTGAAGTTGCAAACCGTGAGATAATAACAACGAACTGTTATTTACTAACTGTAAATTGTATATTTATACGGATAAGATAAGAATTCTAGCATTACATTTGTTTTTAAATATAAATAATAGAAAAAAATTAGTCGCGACTTTGAATTTTTTCCAGAAACCTCCGAGCGCTATTTCGATAGATCTGAAATCTGGCCGATATTTAATGCTTGGCTCCGATTTATAGGAAAACAAACCTGCCAACTGGATTATCATTGAATTTAATATTTTATTTATCCTTTAATCATTCTGTTTCTATGAAAAAACTGTCCTTTTCATTCTTACTTTTTTGCGTACTACTGTTTTTACAACTCAGTTCCGCTTTTGCCCAGCACATTTATCTAAAAGCCGGAGATCTTACGACAAAAGGAAGCACGGTCAAAGGTTTTGAAAATTATGTGGAAATTACCGGTGTGCAGTTTGGAGCAGAAGCAGAGAGTTCTTTTACCAAAGGTGGCGGAGCTTCGATTGGAAAACCAATTTTTGATGTGATTGCAATTACTAAAAGTGTAGACAAATTATCGAACGAATTGTTGAAAAACCTTGCGATAGGTAAGGCGATTCCACTTATTGAAATTGCTACCACAAGAAGGACAGACCAGGGAGATCGGGTGGGGCACAAGATTGAGCTTAAAAATGTTTTTATTACAAGGATATCTGATGCCAGTGCGGGATGCGATGATTGCGGAACGCTTGCCGAAAGTGTTGAATTCGTATACAAGGCGATACGAATTACGACCTATTCGATTGATTCCAAAGGCGCGTTGACTGAAAATGCAAATCCATTCGAATTTGATGTTGCGACAATGACCCAGAATTTTTGATTTGTTTATTATTTAATTCAAATCAACTATGAGACTTTTAATTTGTCTGGCAGTCATTTCCATAGCCAGCGTTGCTAGTGGGCAATCTATTACCCAAACGCAGGCTCACAGGACTGTTCAGAGTCTGATGGAAAGAACGACTTCCCGTTTTTTGGCTTCCCGAACCTTAAAAACGGCCGTGTTAAACACGGACCCGTGCGCGATGATTTTACCTTGCATACAAAAACCTTTACCGGTCACATTGCTAAGCTTTACAGCTGAGCGGAAAGATAATGCAAGTGTGACGATCCTTTGGCAAACCAGTGAAGAGGTTAATAACGATTATTTTCTGATAGAGCGAACGGCAAATCCAAGTGCTGGATTTCAGACCGTTGGTGAGCTTAAAGGTGCCGGATCTTCTAAGTCGACTGTGAAGTATCAGACCACAGACCCAAACGATAATTCAGGATACACCTACTACCGCCTTAAACAAGTGGATTTTGATGGGAGTTATGAATACAGCTCTATTGTTGCTGTAAAAGGGGCAAATCTGGCATTTAGAATTACTGCATATCCAAATCCTTCTCAGGCCAAGTCCCTGACTTTTAAGATCGGCGGTCTGAAAGCCTCAGAACAGTTGAAAATTGCTGTTTACGATCTGTCAGGAAACACAATTTATCAGAATGACCATCAAACAGCCACCGCTGATCAGCAAAACCTAAATCTTGTTTTGCCCGGCCTGTCGCCTGGAAGATACAGCATTAAAGTTCAAAGTATGCAGGAACAGGCGGTCGGCTCTTTTGTCGTCGTCCCCTGACCCGCTTATGCAAGGACAAAAGAGCCAGGATTGTCCTGATTTTTTTGTCCTCGCGTAAAATTCTTCGGTCCACGATTAAATCCTGAGGATGGACACCTATATTATCAAAGGGGAATGGGCAGAATTCAATTACTATTTACAGGGAATCTTCCAATTTCGACCCGTTCAAACCTTCATTCGAATCAGGTACAGCCGGCACATCAGATAAGCGTAGTATCTTTACATTCCTGATAACAGATAACCAAGGCTTTCATCGCCTCAATAAAACCTTCGTTAGTTCGTGTCCTGCCATGGGTGCCTCAAAATGAGCCTGGCCCGATGATTGGTTTAGCTCGGCACGCTTTTTTAATAAGGCTCGTATAGGTCGGTATTTTCCGGCATATTAAAGATTATCACCACTTAAACAATTCATTATCAATGAAAATTTCATCAACATTCATGACACTAGCCACCATAGCCATGTTATGGGGCTGTGGGTCCAAATCGACTGAAACGACGGATACAACTGAGTTTGCCGACAGTACTAATCAGGCCGCTGCAGATAGTGCTACCACTGATTCGGTAGCTGATGCTATTGAAGAGGACGCTAAGTTCGCAGTTGCCGCAGCTAATGGCGGAATGGCCGAAGTTGCGTTAAGCAAGATCGCCGAAGAAAAAGCTACCGATCCTAAGGTGAAGGAATTTGCCAAACAAATGGTCGCAGATCATTCGAAGGCAAATGACGAGCTTAAAAAGCTAGCCGATCAGAAAAATATCACGCTGCCATCGGCGCCTAATGAAGAGAAGCAAAAAGCAGCAGCGGAACTTGGTGGAAAGAGCGGAAGCGATTTTGACAAGGCTTATATTACGCAAATGAAAAAAGATCACCAGGCTACGGTTAAGCTTTTTGAAGACGCGCAAAAAGACGTGAAAGATCCTGAATTAAAAGCTTTTATAGACAAGACCCTGCCGGTCATCAAAGCGCATGAGGAACATGTAAAAAGTCTTGATAAGACTAAATAATAAGAAGAATATTTTTTGAGGCTGACGGTCACCTGTGGTGGCCGCCAGCTTTTTTGTGGCTCTACATCGTAGGCAATTTCATTTTCGGTTTTGATTGGATATGAAAATAAGAACGAAGCAGCAATAGTCTCTTCTAATTGAACTGAAATAAATGAGCTACGACTATTTTGAAAAATTTATCAAAACGATTTATCATTAATCAGCAGTGGTTCCAATACATTTCGGTGCTCCTCACCCCACGCCGCAGTAGTTTGGATGACAGGAATCAAAGTTTGACCAAGTGGAGTCAGCACATATTCTGCTTTCTGCGGCAGCTCATTATAAACTAGCTTAGCCAGAATTCCATGATCGACCAACTGTTTTAGCTGGGTATCAAGTAATCTGCGTGAAGCTTTTGGGATTTTTCGATGCAACTCACCAGGCCGCCTGATGCCGGAATGAATACACCAAATCAGACTTATTTTCCATTTACCGTTCATGATTTCCATGAACAAATGAAGGCCGCATTCCAAGGCAACAGGTGTTTTACGTTCATACATAATGCAAAGATAGCAATACAAAAAAATAACTGGTACGGCTGAATTTAGCCGTACTTGACTACTAATGAGCTGATCACTTATTTCGCAGTATGAAGCATAAATTATTCGGAACACAAACCGGACTGCCTGCAAGCGAGCTTGTTATGGGTGGTTCGCAACTAGGAGACCGTCGCGGCTACGGTGCTAGTCAACAGGAAGCGTTACAAATCGTATCTGCCTATGCAGACGCCGGGGGGAATTTTTTTGATCTTTCCGATCTGTATCAATTTGGGCAAGCAGAAGAAACCATCGGCAAATTTACGGAACACAAGCGGCACGACTTTATTTTTTGTACAAAGTATACAGCAGGCAGTCAGCCCAATGCGTCGGCTGCTAATTCCGGCAATCATCGTAAAGCTATGCGCCAGGCAGTAGAAGGTAGTTTAAGGCGGCTGAAAACAGATTACATAGATATTTACATCCCGCATTATGATGATGGGCTGACGCCGGTTGATGAAACTGCCCGTGGTCTTGAAGATCTGGTTAAAGCGGGTAAGGTTTTATACACAGGGCTGGCAAATTTTCCCGCCTGGAAAGCAGCCTGTATCGCTACGTCTATTCCGCTGACAGCAATACAATTCGAATTTAATCTTGCTCAAAGGGCCTCGGAGCGGGAAATAAAACCTATGGCTGAACATTTTGGCTTGGGGATGATGTGTTATTCTCCACTGGCTGGCGGACTACTTACAGGAAAATACCGGAAGGGGCTCTCAGGAAGACTAACGCTGTCTTCCCCTGATGGTCCGCGTGAAGATGAGCAAACCAGGGATATAATCGATGAATTGTTGCGAATAGCTAACGACCATAATGCTACTGCAGGGCAAATAGCCCTGGCCTGGGTGATGAAAAAAGGAGTTTTTCCAATAATTGGAGCACGCACACTTTCTCATCTGGAAACGAGTTTAAAGGCCTCAGAGCTGCATCTTGGAGAGATTGAGATCTCGCAACTGGATAAGATCAGCGCAGTCCCGTTGGGTTATCCTCATGAGTTATTGGTTACCGTGCAAAAGAAGTACTAACCAGTATTGGAATCTTACCCGATTATACTAGATGCGTGCAAAAGCAGCGTACAAATTGGAGCCTGCTTCCTGCATTCTCATTTAAAAACTCCGTTTCGACTGAGGCACTTTGATGATCAATAGAAGGGCATAAGTTAACCGGAAAACTTATTTTTTCCGGTTTTTAACTTAGGTGAAAAATGGAGGGGACTTTATCATTGACCTTTGTAACTGATAACAAAAACGTCACATCATGAAATCACCGAACACATCAGCAGCTCTATCTTATGAGGCTGTTCAAACCGCCAAATCGCTACGCAAACTCTATTTTGCACGTGCCACTTTTTCTATTGTATGGATCGCGCTGGTAACAGCTTTTGCGAGTAAAGACGCTGCTGCCGCCAGGGTCCTGTTTATTATCTATCCGGTATGGGATGTACTGGCAACTTTATTTGACATCAAATCGAATCCTCCGTCTATTAACAAAACACCTCAATATATAAACATTGCCATAGGCATCATCACAGCGGTTGCTGTCGCGATCGCCTTACAAGAAGGTATTGCTCAGGCCTTAATTGTGTTTAGCGCCTGGGCAATACTGACCGGCCTGATCCAACTGATCCTGGGCTTGAACAGACGTAAACAATTAGAAGGACAGTGGCCAATGATCATTAGTGGTGCTCAGTCCATGCTGGCCGGTGTCTCCATCTTTCTTAAAGCACAGACGCCCGGTACGGGTGTGAATACATTGGCTGGTTATGCTGCTTTTGGTGCGTTTTACTTTTTACTGGCGGGATTTCGTCTGAACAAAACAATCAAGCAAGCATCTCTTGAGCCTTAATGATTGCCAGGGGTATTACTATCGGATACTTATCTTTGAAGCTGAATGACTGATCAGGCGATACCGGGCATATAGACTGAAATGATCATCGTATATTCGCCGGCAACGTGGATGATAATATTCACTTCAACATAGTTGACCGGCGAACTTTTTTATGAATGCTACCCTGGAATTACAGTACAACTGTAATTTTGTATTAAATAAATGGTCTATTCCGCTTTCTGATATATCTAGTTTTGATTCAGTAAACGACGCATCATGAGTGATAAAAACGAATTCGTAGCCAGGCATATGCGCAGTTTTGCCTCCCTGACAGATCAGGACATTGCATTGGGACAGCCTTTCTGGAAATCCCGAACGATCAAAAAAGGGGATTTTTTTAATATGCAGAGCATGGTCTGCAACGATCTTGGGTTAATCGTAAAGGGAATCTTTCGTATATACTATCATGATCCACAAACCGATGCGGATAAAAACCTGTTTTTCTTTTCCGAAAATCAGTTTGTAGTTTCTTTCAGGAGCTTTATTTCTCAAAAAGCCTGTTGGTACTTTATAGAGGCGATGGAAGATTCAGAGATCGTTTTCATTTCTTATCAAGACCTCAATTATTTGTATGAAGTCAATACCAACTGGGCAAAATTCGGAAGGCTGCTGGCAGAACTCTTCTTTTCATATGCCCAGACCCGTACCGAGGAGTTTGTCTTTTTCTCGCATGAACAGCGATACCTGAGGCTGCTGGAAGAACATCCCAATCTTATAGAGCGGATTCCTGCGTACCACGTATCCTCTTTTCTAGGTATAACAAATCCTTCCTTGAGCAGGATAAGAAAACGTATTAAAAAAATCGGGAACGGCTGAAAAGCAAAATTAAAAATGTATTTGTTTCAGAAGCAGAAACAGTAGCTTGGAGTTGGAGTGGCCTGTCTTTTTTCAGGACGGCTCAAACAATAATTTGTCTGTCAAAAACATTTCCTAATTAATGCTTTTTGAATGGCTACTCTGCGAATCGTTAATCCTAATTTGCCTTGCACATCTAAGGAGCTCATTTATTTTTTATTCTGGTAAGTTCTTTCTACCGTTGTATAACTACAATTTTGATCAGCGGATGAACTCACAGATGCTGGATATAATGTAGGAACTTTTACACAACCTTAATCAGGTCATGCTCTGGTCATCTGACCCTAATGAAAAATGGAAAGAAAGCCCTATCTAAGAGAGATTCAGTTACTGCGTAATACGGTTTCGTCCTTTGAAAAGTATCCGTTTGACATACCTGCTATCAAAAGCTTAAACTCTTTACATTTTCATCCGGATGTGACCTTCATTGTGGGCGAAAATGGTTCTGGTAAGTCGACGTTAATTGAGGCCATAGCGCTTGGATTAGGATTTAGCACAGAAGGTGGGCCTAAAAGTATACAAACAGAAACGCACAATAATGCTTCCTCGTTGTTCGAATATTTGAAATTGATCCGAAGTTATAAACTACCAAAAGAATATTACTTTCTTCGCGCAGAAAGCTTCTATAACGTGGCTACTTACATGGAAGTCAATGCCAGTGAATATCTTCCAAGTTATGGAGGGACGCTTCATGGCAAATCTCACGGTGAAGCTTTTCTGGCCGTGCTGACTCAAAAATTGAAGGGGTGCGGGCTCTATGTTTTTGATGAACCGGAGGCTGCATTGTCCCCAGCCAGGCAAATGACGGCATTGGTTGCAATTGATCAACTGGTGCAAAAGCAGTCTCAACTTATCATTGCCACGCACTCACCAATATTATTGGCCTATCCCAATGCCATAATTTATCAACTGGATGAAAATGGAATAAATAAAATCGCTTATGAGGATGCACCTCAGTATCAGATTACCAAAAGATTTCTCGATGATTATAAACGAATGGTTAAGACGCTTCTGGATAATTAGCGACTTCTGGATCAAAAAAACGAAATCTTGACTGGTGCGCAATTTCATTTTGCTACTGAAAATCGCTGGTTTTAGCGGTTCGTTGCTGGTGAGAATCCTCTTAATTTGAAAGCTTGCAATCGGCAATCCGGCAAATGAAGCCTAACGCTACTAATGGTCTGCAAATTCATGTAGAGTAACTAAGGCTTTATAGGATGGTCAAAGATGTATCGCATCAACCGGGCTGTTTGAAAGTAAGTGTCACTTTTGTAATACCGATTTCAGACTCCAAATGCAGTTTTATGGACAGTAGCGATGATATTTCTTTGACTAACAAAAGACCTATTCCATATATCTCATTTTGATTCATAGGGTCGTCAAACATTAATTCTGCGCTGTCACTATTAAGCCAGTCAACGATTTGTTTTGGAATGGTTTCTCCTTTATTGGTAATTGTTAATGAAGTTAATGAGTTCTGCTTGCCAGCTGTTATCTCAATGCTTCCATGAGAATTATATTTATTTGCGTTGTCTATCAGATTGTGAAGCACAATACCGAGCAAATTGTAATTACTTTCTACCTGCACTAGTGGGTCTACATGGATGATCAGCGTATTTTCTTTTATATTGATACTCCCCTCAAATAGTTGTGCCTTTTCATTAAGAAGATCTCGAAGGTTGACGTTTTCTGACTTTTCTAGTATTTGCCGGACAGGAAGTTTTGTAAATTCGAGCAAATTTTTGACATAGGTTAACGTATTTTTCATTGTACTGTCCAGCTCTTTAGCATATTTAAAGATTGGGCTTTGCTCGCCCTCCAATTCAGCGAGCCTGGCGATCTTTCCCGCTATTAATACCGAAAATTTGAAAGGGGCCCGGATGTCGTGATTAAAGGAGGCCAGCAGTCTTGCTTGAATATAAATTTGACGTTCAAGTTCTGCCTGTGTTTTTTGCATGGAACTTAAAGCATAATGAAGAGCCTTTGTTCGTTCAAAAACTTCACTCTCAAGCAGCTTATTTTCTATTTGAAACTTTTGTAGTGCCAGTTTCTGGTGTTCACGCTGAGCGCGTCGGGCTTCAAGATCTTTATGCACGTAATAGGCGGCCGGAATCAAGATAACACTCATCAAAACGCCCCGGCTTGACAGCATAAGTATTCGTACATAAAGTGGATTCACAGCCGTCCTGAATGGAAAATCCTTAAAGAATGGGTTAAATGTAAAAAAGAAAAGATTCGATAAAACACAGCAGCAAAGTAAGGATAAAGCTAACTTATGCCAGCCTTTCAAACCGGGGCGGTTTTGTAGATAGATGATCATATGCCAGCAGGCAAGACTCATCAGGAAGATAACAATTTCTGAACCAATTAAGTTAACAGGGTCTTTCCACTGGCCTTCAGAAATTCGGGCTGGCAGTATAAAAAGAGGAATGGACCCGGCAACAATAATGCCGGCTCTGTTCTGATACCGTTTCATTCTAAAAATCAAATAAGACCAAGCCCTGTAAGGGCTATTTGGAAAGTTATCAATTGCCGGTTGTTTAGCTGAGTAGGATAAGTTATATCCGGACCGTTAGTTGAGATTGTTAAAAATCTCAATTTTTTTAATCAGTTCAATGACATTTTCTACCTTAAATTTCTCGAAAATCCTTGATTTATAAGTGCTAACCGTAGATACTTTCAGATCCAGGGCTGTGGCAATTTCCTTCGTAAATTTACCCTGGGTCAGCAGATGCATAACCTGTAGCTCCCGGCTGGATAGTTCTGAAAAGAAATCTTTTGTAGGAATAGTTTTTAATTTATGTGAAACATTATTCTGCGACAAGATTTTATTGATTGATAAAATGAGCTGCTTTTCATCATCAATTTTCGAAACAAAACCATTCGCACCTGCGCTGATATAATGATCAGCATATATTTCCTGCTGTAATCCGGTATACACCAGAATTTTTACCAGGGGCTGTATGGCCCGGAATTTCTCAATCATTTTGCTGTTTTCACCACCGGGTATATTAATATCCAGAATTATAAGAGCAACCTCTTCGGAGGGCAAATAGCTGATGGCATCAGAAAAACTGGAAGCAATTTCAATATGATAACTATGGAATGATTCTTCGAGCAGAATTTCAAGGCCCATCTGCACGACCACCTGATCCTCAACAATTAATATTTTCTTTGTCATGATTACAAATATATAAACCAAAGTCTAATTCTGGTTACAATGATAATGAAATGGTAACGATGAAATTAATCGGCATAGTAAAAATATTTAACCCCTGCCAAGAAGCAGTGCATCTGTATGCCTATACGCATGCTCCCAAAAACGTTACGTGCACTATCAACTGCCGTGCTGATGTTCGCGCCGCTGGTTTGCAATATATTAACAGGCCGGATTCTTCTGCTTTTTTAAAGGAAACTTCCGGTCTGTTTCTTTGTTCCTTCCTTTTATTATGCGCAATTTTAGCCGCATCTATTCACTGGCGAATTTAAAAAGTCTGCGGTTCGCGCTTGTTAGTTATAAAATCAACGAAATAAACAGTTTACAACAATCGGCTGCGGTAGCAAATTCAAACTCCGGAATTCATTCAGCATAACAAAGGAAAACGGAGTGGTACATTATGGAAACAAACAAAGATTTAAAATCAATTGAGAATATTGAGTTGGTATTTTTAAAACCTGAGGATTATCAGGAGATTAAAGAAATGATGATAGAAACCTACTCAAGCATGCCAAATGCTTACTGGAAGGAACATCACATCAGAACACTGATCAATATTTTTCACGAGGGGCAGGTAGGTATCCGGGTGGATAATGAACTGGCCGGTTGCGCATTATCCATTATAGTAGATTATGATAAAGTCGACTCTAAGCACACGTACAGAGAAATAACAGGAAATTACAGTTTTAAAACCCACACGAGCAAAGGAGATATTCTATACGGGATTGATGTCTTTGTGCGGCCTAAATTTCGTGGTCTTCGGCTAGGAAGACGCTTGTATGACTACCGAAAAGAGCTTTGTGAAAAATTAAATTTAAAAGGAATTGTATTTGGCGGCCGAATCCCGAACTACCATCAATATTCCGCTACGGTTTCTCCAAAAGAATACATCGAAAAGGTGAGAAACAAGGACATACATGACCCTGTTTTAAATTTTCAATTATCCAATGATTTCCATCCTGCCAGAATTCTGCAAGGTTACCTTGAAGGAGATCAAGACTCCAATGAATATGCTGTTCTGCTTGAGTGGGATAATGTTTACTACGAGAAAAGCTCAGATCAGGCTGCCTTCAAAAAGTCCATTGTTAGATTAGGCCTTATTCAATGGCAGATGCGCTTGTACAATGACTTGGATGAGCTGATGCAGCAGGTAGAATATTTTGTGGATGCTGTTTCGGGTTACCGGTGTGACTTTGCCCTTTTTCCTGAGTTTTTCAATGCTCCGCTAATGTCGGATTATAATCACCTTGCCGAGCCCGATGCAATTAGGAAGTTAGCAGACTACACCGAAAAAATTGTCAATCGTTTTTCTGAGCTTGCTATTTCCTATAATATTAATATTATTACCGGGAGTATGCCGGAGGTTCTCGATAATAGTCTTTACAATGTTGGTTATTTATGCAAAAGAGACGGGGGAATTGAAAGGTTCGAAAAGCTGCACGTAACGCCGGATGAAGCGAAGGTATGGGGCATGCAGGGCGGAAGCGCATTGAAAACCTTCGATACAGACTGTGGAAAAATTGGCATCCTTATTTGTTATGATGTTGAATTCCCTGAGTTGAGCCGCATACTTGCCGACGAGGGAATGAATATTTTGTTCGTGCCATTTCTGACAGACACTCAAAATGGCTATTCCAGGGTCCGGAACTGCGCTCAGGCAAGAGCAATTGAAAATGAGTGTTATGTTGCCATTGCGGGAAGCGTCGGTAACTTACCCAAAGTTCACAATATGGATATTCAATATGCTCAGTCTATGGTCTTTACCCCTTGCGATTTTTCTTTTCCTACAAACGGGATCAAAGCGGAAGCCACCCCGAACACTGAAATGATTTTAATTGCGGATGTAGATCTTGACATGTTACGGGAATTGAATCAATTTGGAAGTGTACGGAATTTAAAGGACAGAAGAACTGATATTTATTCAATCATACGTAATAAACAGGGCGCAGCAAGTAGCGGTTCCTGAACCTTCCAGTATTTGTGCGGCCACTTTAGTTTAGGTATAAAATAACATTCTGGTTCATGCAATTCCCTCCGGCTGTATAAATCTTTACGGTCGGAGGGAACTGTTTTTACAGGGTAATTTAATGTTTTGGGTTGCACCGGCGCAGCTGTTTCACATGTAGACTTTTTGGATAATGATTACCAGAAGGATTGATGATAACCGATTTGATATCAAATAGCTTGTGCCTGGCAAATTTTTTGTAGTAGAGTTGCAAATGAACTTTTAGTTAATGAATAAGCTACCAAT